>JGI24021J15306_10007261_pt1 | contig 13478 bp, 10 predicted proteins | sample Ectturendosymbi1_FD_15306 | JGI IMG/M metagenome (IMG submission 15306) | reverse complement strand
ATGTTTTGTCAGTTTAGTATTCCTAACAAATTTTATATCAAGTCATGTGCTGTTTTGGTTTAGTTTTGTTTATTTTTAGCAGGCATATTTTGTGTAGCAAAGTGATGTACATATCTACTGATTAAATGTTGTGACATTATTGTAAATGAAAGTAGGGGGTCCTTACCAAGTTTTATTTGCTTCGCTAAAGTTTATTGATAAGATAAAAATGAAAGTTATTGGTATTAACACTTTGAGAGCCGGCGTATGATATATTCGTACTTCGATTTCGGCCTAAATAACAGCAGTTTTTGGTTGCCTTACCAACGCCCTAGCTCCTCCGAGTTTTCATTTGAAACTAGGCTCGAGTCCGAGTCTTTTGAGGCTTTGATCGACTTTCTAGTGTTTCTGGTTCAATAGTTATGATCTAAAATAAACAAATTTAATTAATTAGCTAATTAGTCAAATATTTTTACTAACTTATATCATAACTTTTGAACCCGAAACCCCAGCAGGTCATCCAAAGTATCAAAAGACGTGGATTGTAGCTTAGTTTCCAGTAAAAACTTCAGCAAAATACTACCCCACCTAACGGTTGGTGCCCAGAGCCAGGCAAAGTGGGGTGGCCTAAAAGTCCTCCACTTATGACGTCACTCACAAAAAACCTGCACCCCCAAGTAATAATTTTTTTTCGAGTGCAGACTAGAAGACTTGCCGCGTCTTTTGACGCTTCAACTAGGTCCGTAACCCAAACAGGTGCGGAGATATTCCCATGTAAAGCCACGTGCGTTTAGGCGTTTTTTTTCCGAAAATCCCCGAAAGCAGCCAGACGCCAAAGTGTTAAGTTTAAATATAACGAATATGCAAGTATTGATGTGTCTTGCTGAACTGTGTGAGACCCATTTACCTCTGTGGACCCTGTATGATCATGACCAGTTGATCATGATTGGTGTAAAGACTTTTATACTGAAATGTTAGCTTCTATTGCTAAATCTGTTTATGCCATGTTGTGTGCAGATTGAAAACAGAATTCACTGGCTACACAAACATGCAGTTGTTAAAGAAATAACATTCCTGTTTTCTATTCACCTGGTACTGTTGTGTTCTACATTTACAGCCTTATCCATATGACTTATGTTTACAAGTTTATTGAAAAGACTTCATATGCAAATTAGACCATATTTTCATACACAGCTGGAACAAAAAGATCTGCAGTAAGTGAGCACGATCACAAATTGAAAAAATTTTTATGCTGAAAACCACAGTAGCATTTGCTGAAAAATTGCTTATATCATTGCCTATGATTATTGTCATAAAAGTTGCTGAAAAAGTATGAAATTTAAATTTTTTGCATAGTTTGTTTGGGTGGACTATATCAGAGCACTGTTGTATATGTAGAAAATGTTATGCTTTGCACAGCTTAAACATTCTAAGCTGCACAACAGAATCTCATGTGGTTTGAGCTAATTTTATCCCCTGCTTTGTGAGCATGTTACTTTGATAAAATCACCCTGCTTCACTGATGCAACCATTACCTTCAAACTGTTACAAGATTATAGTTCTCAATGGCAAGCTTTAAGTGTGGTTACATTTAGCAAAGTGAATCTGACCGAATTGAATAGTATTTAATAAACTAGTGCTTTGAAAATGGAAAATTCGGCTTAAAAGTCCTGTGAAAAGTAGTTGATCAACGGGATTTATTCATCAGATAAAGGTTTTTGGGTGTAAGATACGTGAGAAGATTAAATTTAGTGAGTTTGATAGCTTGTTTGGGTATTGTGATTAAGTGAACAGTGGTCATTGTTGTCTGCATTAGAACCTTTGTGAAGCATTACATCAATATTTCAGAGTAGTAATAAATTATATGCAGAAAGATTAGATGTTTGTCATTCATACTTCTCAAAGTTCTGCAATTTTATATGAAAAATGAAGTAAAGAGCTTTTTTGAGACCTATGTTTTTTACCTAGCATATGCCAAACACTTCAGCGGGACTCTATTCAATGCCCCTGTTTGAATGCTCATATTATATGCTCCTTTAAAGCAGAAGGCCACAATATTACTCAGAATGCTTCTTCAGTAGGTGCCAGTGCCACTGATGTTTGGTGGCTGTGATTAAAACTAATTTCCTCCTGGGGTCTGTCACTGCTGTATGAACTTCCATGCTGCTTAATATTTTGTAAACAGAGTTGCAAGTTGCCATGGTTATGAGTGAATTCTTCATTACAGTTTATGATGGACTTGTTTAATAAACATGAAATTCAGTTGAATATGTGTTTTCCAACTCAGTGTAAGATGGTATCCTGGAAATTTTTCAGTTTTTATGCCAAAGGCATTGGATATTTTGTGGCAGGCATTGAAATTGAAAATAGGCCCAATAAACAGTTTCGATTATTGATTATTGTGAATGTCTATGAATCTAAATGTATTTGGTAGAAACAGGATTTGAATTTACATTTCAACCAATGTTTGGCACATGTAAGTGCTTGTCAGATCAAATGTTTTTCTAGCTTTACACCGAATTCATGTTCTACTTCAAATTCCTGGTTCTACAAGGAATTTGGAGGAAGCTTTGCCAGTTAATGTCAAGCACTGTGCCACAACTACTTTCTTCAAATGGAACTGAGCTGATTGTATATATATTAGGATTAGTAACAGAAAATAAGGCAAAGAGTAAGTTTTTCAGAAATTTTTTGCTGCAGTGAGGACACGCAATAGATAGAGAGAATAAGTTCTCTAACTGGTGTGGTGTAGGATGGCTTAAAAAATTAAGTCAAACTAGGTTATTAGTTGAATTTTTTTTTAAGTTTATGAAATGTCCACAAACCAAAATCACGCTTATACCACAAGGGAATCCCAAGTTATTAGGTCAAAAAAAGTCAATTTATAGTTGGGTAAAACTTTCTTTCTTTCTTGCAGCAACGTCCTCTTTCTCTTTATCAGTATTTTTGAAACTGAAACAACAGATTTATTTGATTTTGCAAGTTTAGTTGCAATTCTGTAATAATGGGCTGGTTGTAATTTCTGACAGAATAATTTCGTTTTGACCACTACTGGGCGATTAAATATTATGTAGGATAGGCATGGTAAGGCAACAAAAGTGGTCTGACAGTACTTGGTTTGGTAAATGCTCAATCCATTATGCATTTAGTGTTTCACCTTTATGATGTTCTCAGGTTTGACTCCACTGTAGGTATTAATGTACTTATCAATATATCATCCCCAAAGTTAAAGAAGCAAATATTTAAAAATTTTGAAGGATAGAGAGCATGAATATGCCTCTGGGTTAACCTCAACACCTATGGCTGAAATTATTTTGCAGTTGCAAACGCAGAAAATTTATAGGTCAAAATAAAGACAAAAAAATCAATTTTGCATTTTTAGGTCAAATTTGGTTGCCCCAGTTGTAATGCTTTTTTCAGTCACAAAACATGTTAAAAGTTATTTTGGACAAATAACCGAAATGTCTCAGTGAAATATCTTTGCTATCTCATAGCGCTTGGCCATCGATGTCAGTTACTAACCTGAAAATGCTGACTGCTGCTAATATCCTGCCGGTCTCAAAATTTCAAGGATATCTTGCGNTTGTGGTGNGAACGCCAAGGTGATACGTCCATTGTGATCCATTTTACAAAAACCCCTATCGCGTAGGTTCCGAGATAACAGTGTTAGCTCTGTGCACGTAACTCTTTTGGACCTTCATCTCTTAAAAATGCCGTGCATGCATTCATTGTTGTAGTTTCTTTTACTCTTCAGTTCGAGTAGTTTTAAAAAAATTTAAAATCCGCTGTTGAGAAACTTGAATGTGTTCAAATTTCACTTTTCCTATTAGAACTTGTCGGCTATTTTAACCATTGAAATTTTGTAGTCCGGACAACGAAAACTGCGTTCTTTGCGGTTTACGCATATTGCATTTTCTCGTTAACCAAATTCTCAGTAGTGTTAAAGCATATTTGGCTACTGCTTCTGTTAACGCAGTAGTGCCGATAAGATATTGTGGTAATGTAGGAACAGGTTACTAGAAGCTTCGAGACCACTGCTGGCACGAGGCTGCGGTATTTTCCGCTTCTCCGACGTCATCGGCGTAGCTCTGGAAAGTTACCGCAAAAAAACTATTTAAGCGCGACTCGTTGCAGTGCACAACTGTTCTCGCGCTTTGCTGTGGCACGTGACTCAACACCTCAGGGGCATAGGTGGTGGTTTGTCAGTCCGTTCTGCACCTGCTGTAGGTACTGAGTAGGCATGCAAGATGAAAACATGGTTTCTGAGGTAAAACTAGCAGCCGCCGTGTGTCATTTTCACTTACAACAATAATGACGACACCTAATCGCCACCTCAAGTCGCATCTGTACAATTTTGGTATGGAATTGCGGTCCTTGGTTTAAGGTGCTTGATGGCATTATACTGAATGCCAAACGGAGTCAACGTCTGCCAGCTNGCTAATCACAAAATAGTTTCATCACAATTTGTTATCCCGTTCTTCAAAAAGGATCTTTGACGTCCACGGATGCTACAAACTTGACGGTGTTATTCTTCAGAACATTTTCGTAGCAGCCTGTTCGTCTGTCTGGGACCTAATTTTGTGCAGGTGGTTAGAATGTTGTGGCGGTTGCTTTGTTGAAACGTTCGTTTCTTATGACCGGAAGCGCTTGGATGCATTAAGTTTCGTGATTCCACACGCCGATGGTGTAATTTACCTTGGTCGGTTGCCACTGGTGACAATCGATCCACATTACGTCTTCCCTGGTCTACATGTCGGTTCCACGTGGTGGTCACGTTTTGTATTTCTAAAGCGGTCCATTGTGTTACCACACCGTTCGCTCCAGTGAGCCCAGGTCACTGGCTAGCGTTTTGTCACGTTCCTTTAAGGCCAGGTGCCGCATTGTTCCGGCCGCGTGCACACGACCGGCCTTTATATTAATGCCTTGTCGTGTTTCGAGTTACGTACGTTGAGTTGGCGCTTCGTTTTGAAAGCTTGCACGATTGCCTGCAGAAATCGCTGCAAAAACTGGTGTTTGCAAGCATTTAGCAGTGTTTTGCTGGCTGTGACAGAGCGTGACCGCCAGATACACTCTGTTTTGCAGCAATTAAACACTGCAACGTAGTTGTAAAGCCGAGGTCTCAATCACGACCCCATCACTTTAATTTTTTAAGATATAAAAAACAGTGATTCAATAAAAACAGTGATTCAATAAAAGTCACGGTGGTCTTTCCACAACTATTTTCATCGTAATCAAACACATGAGTGCAGCGCGAGTGTTGTCCTCAAACGCACGCAAGCCTCATGTATGTACCACATGCGTTTTCTACGTTTCACCATCTCCTGGCCTGACTGTATCCATGAAAGAACATTACTGGCGTTATCTGGCCGAAAAATAAAATAGATGTTGTTTCCGCTTCTTACAAGACTGTACAAGGCGTGTCTCACTTTGTTTCAAAACCTCAAATGTAAGACACTTGTTAAATATGCCCTTCATGTTTGGCTGTGAAGTGTACGGATTCAGGTAATCGCTTTGCATTAATTTTGCTGAATGCCAACCATCATGGACCCTTGCTGCAAGGATAGGCAATTCTGAATAATTTACTAATCCAAAATGCTGAATCCTTAACATCTGGATTCTGGAATGGAAACAATTCAATTCACAACAACAAAGAAGTCATCCCAAGGTTTTTTAAAGGAAAATGTTAGGTACGCGGTATGAACCTGTAGGGACCTGAAAAATTTCCGACTAAATTTCGTATAATTAAAGGTGTTTTGAGGCTCATCCATTAATACCATTTCATAATATTGATAGCAGCATCCGTTCAGATATTTCCCTTGGACCCGAATCGGGTCCCTAAAACACCTTAAAAACCCTTGATCAAGCCACAAGTAATGCTGTGTAATAAGGCTTTTGTAAAGGTCCGACCGGGATCGCAGCTTGGTTGCAGTAAGCCGGCACTGGGAAAAGATGTCTATTGAAGATGCTGACGTGGGGGTATGCGGAGATATTTTAAAGCCAAATGCTTCTGCAAAAGACAACTGTTCGGCTTTGTTGCGCCACCAACCTAGCGTGTCAGCATTGGTTGAACTTTTAACTTGAGATAGCTTGCAGTTTCTTTTTTCTTTCGGTTACTCATATAACACTAGTGCGAACGAGCGACAAAATACAGGAAAGAAGGCGAGCACGATGCGGCATCGCGGTCGCTTTTTTTCTTCGTTTTTTGTCATTCGCTCGCATTCCATTATGCTCGCCTTTTTTTGGTTCATTTTTTTTCACTCGCTCCCGCATTGCGTCTTCGTCGCTATGAGCAAAGCAAGCATTACAATTGTTTGATTCATTAACTAATTCTATTGTCTGGTTTGAACTAGTATTTTGGATTCGGGTAGTTAACGATTAGAATCCTCCGGACCCGCTATTCTGAATTTCCTATGTCGATCTTAAAGTGCAATTTTTTTGGCTTGTTTGTGAAAAGGCAATGCGTTAGTTTGGTTATTGTGCTGGATTTGAAATGTTCCCTCATAGGCTGGTCAGCAGTGGTTTATTTAGGTGTGAAGTTCTTGTAAGTTATGGCCCGGCATAACAACTCCGCGTTTTACATGGTGAGAACTGTATATCTGTATGTATTTTTTGCAATTCTTTTCTTAAGGGATTTTGGTAGATGTTTCTGACCAGTGAGGGATGGTTAAACTCAGAAATTTAAATGGGAATAACATACACATCCGAAAATCACGTTTTCAGGGAGGGACTGCGGCCCAAATGAGACTAGGTCGGTTGTTGGTAACTCCCTGCATTAACTCGGCAGTAAGGAGCTTTTCTACAAAAATTATTCACAGCATTCCTTACTATTTCTTGTTTCCGTTTAAAACGGCATTGATGTGTTAGCGTCCAGTCAAATTCGTGTATGCTTTTATTCTTTTTTGGATGTGCGTGTGATAACTAACTCCACTAGTTTGGTACGAGTTACATCATAAATCCTCACAGAATCGGTTTGCTGCAATACGCAGCCAAGGTTTTGCAGGTAATAATCGCATCAATCGTGGACACCTTACAGATTACCGGCAACATTCTGAAAGAGCGTAGCTGGCGTGTACAAGGTCTCGACGATTCATTCGTCACCTGTAATAAGACGATTGGTTAAATTCATTAGCTGGTTGAAACTGATCCTTGGCATTCTAGTGTGTTTTCGTCAAAAGTGTTTTTCGTGTGACTATGCCGAAAATTTGTAGTTCATTCCAGTGATTTTTAGNTTACTTTCTGATAGAGTTAGCAGGTGGGGGATTGCCGTAGCCCAAACCTGTGGGTCATCNTTCTCATTTTGAAGGGCGTAGCCTTTCTTCCCANTTNGATGCCATTGTTATCATGTCATTTGTCATGCCCAATGAGAAGTTTGAGCGGATAACCTTTTCTTGGAGTCGGTTCAAGNTGCTGAGCTTTTACTCTATCCTTCGGTTGAGATGCCTCNGTCTTATGGCTTCCCCAAATAGGATTGACTTAAATGTCGTCTTTGGGTGGTGTGATTTCCCGTTAATGAACTGTCTTCCCTCCGCTGTAGGTTTTAAGAAGTCTTTAGTGGCAAACTCAATCATCTTCAGTGGTTGTGCAGTGAATAACATTTAGGATACCACTTCACTCGTTTATTCGGCTGTGAAAGCTTGGTGAAACGTTAGTTCGAAGCCACTGTTAGTAAAGGCTGAGGCTAGAGCTTGTGAATACGTGCATTTGACATATATGATGCAGCTATCCAAATTAGTCATCGATAAATCTGCGGAAAAAAGTTCAGCCTCACGTAACACATCAGCAATCGGGCGCAGGATGTAATGCACAACAATGTTGGCCAATGAGACAGAGCGGTTATCACCGGTTATAATTGTTTTTTTATGTGATTGGGTGCCAACATTGTTTAAAGGCACATTTTTTCAGTTCGACAATGATTTTACGGGTCTTGGTGTTGAAGGTGGAATCCTTCTCCAATGCACATTTTAGGGTTTTTGTTACAGTGTCTCTGCACAAGCTTGGCTAAAGCGCCTAACGACGGCGTTGTAGACATTTTCTAGTTTTTTTATTTGTCGCAGCTTGAGTTCTGATTTTGGTGAGTAGTCGGTTAGGATATTCAGATTGCTGAGCTTGTGTTGTAATTTATTCATTTTGGTCTTGAGTTTGTTTGCTTGGTCTGTTCTTACTTCAGCCTTTCAGCGTTTCACCTGTGAGCATTGCTTGCAGATTGTAGGACTGAATATACGTATTGTTACATTAAATCGATTTCCTATTTGAAATTGCTGATGTATTCAAACCCTTCACCTTTCTGGAGATTAGTTACCTGAATAGAGATATGTACAAGATTGAATCATCGCACAAAGATAAAAGCAGAGCCCATTCGGCTGTTTTCTCGAAAGCTTACAGCAAATCTATAGCATTTTTAATGATATTTACAGTTTCATATTTGTAAATTTCTTTAATTTAACGAATATGAGCTGAACGATGTATTTCTTCAGTAGGGTTACATTCACTACTTTCGTTTTTGCTAAGGTATCGTAATGCTTTATTATTTAGTTTGTTACATAACTTAACATCAAAGAAAAGATAAAAGCGATTTTCTTCGTGTTTCCATCAATGTTTTGCAAGATGCGTGATGTCTGCCTTTTTAAGTTCACGCCGTTTTTTTAAAGTTCGCCGTTTTTTTACCGACTTGGCTAAGAGTCTAAAGGTGATAAGATAGGCGACTTACGGTAGCAGAGTATGCTGCCGGTATAACATCATTCAGATATATGTGTGATAACATAACATGATCACGCGAGCTGCGATGTGCTTTCAAATAACCTGCTTTTTGTGAGTCTTCATTGCTGGGATGAAGTGCACCAACTGTGACTAAATCAACAGTAGAAGCAAACAAATCATTCTTGTCTTTCAACAAAAGGTTGAGCAAACTGCATTTGCTTGTACTTACGCATGCGTTTAGTTACATTCTTCGCTGTAGTCAGCCTGCTGAAAAGCAACGTTGTGGCGTGCGTGGATATTCCTGTCAGCCATGTTTTCAGCTATTAGGTTTGGTCGTTGTCTGGCTGGCAGTGTTTCCAGAAAATTTTGGCCGTTCGACCTTCACCAATTGCGCAAGAGTCATTTAGTTCGCGCTTAGAATAAGATGCGTGCATGATGCCAGGTGTTGGAATGCGACTTTGTTCACAAAAATACGGCAAGAATTCTTGACATTGAAAACGCTTTAAATCCGTCACGTCCTGCACAAGGATGACAATCAGCGATGAGTTAATAGCCGTGAACANTGCAGTGCTTGGCTCAGGCTTCTCACGTCGCCGGGTTCATCGATCTATTTCGGTTCTTCACTNCAATGTAAATTTAGCGTGCCTTTGCCTACATAAGCCCACTGCAGTGTTGATGCCCGGTTTGACATTGAACGCCGTGACGTGTGCGGCACTACTAGCTCCAGCTGCCACAGTCGATCGCTAACACTAGTGTTGCGTAGCTGTGGCATTGCATTCTGTGGGATCAGGTTTTCACCGTTGTTTTATCGTCAAATAGCCGTGTTGTAATAGGCTTAATCGCCCCTTCCGTTGGCTTTATGGAGTCAGAATGTAAATAACCACTGCATCAACATCCATTCCCATAGAGTGCATGCCAGGAATTCCTGCAATATTTGTAGGCTCTGCACCAAAGACTTTCGTAGTGATTTGGTGACTGCAGTGACTGGTGGTATTTATCCGAATTTGTGAGCTGTTTCAGGGCTTTCAGAATTAATCATTTCCTTCACTTTAAATGTTCCGAAACTTAATTCAATTCTGGACGACAATTGACTTCAAGACATCCCTTATGTAACTCACGGTTACTTGCTGGCACAGTAATTCTTCAAGAGTACCCCTTTTGCTGATACCCAAATACTATGACTTCGTTCAAAGCCGCCCGGAGAGAAGTTAACCTGTATTAAGCCTAAGCTATNCTTTGCAGTCCANGCTTTTTTTAATTGTTGAATTGCAACCTCAGTTTTGCCCGCTTAGTCCAGAGGTAATCAATGATGAAAAAATGGCGTTGTCTTTTGCGTTCGCAACCAATTATTTTTGATGAGGTGACTAGGATTGAGGAATAAATAAAAATTTTGTTTATCCCCTGTAATTAATGTCTAGTTCCACATGCCGCGCTGGAATGTTGATTGACCAAAATTTATGAAAATTGTGCTGCTGTATTTGCCAGTTTTTGAGCTTATTGCACACGTAAACTGGTTTTCTTACACGTGCGTAATTGCTTCAAGAAGTAGAGCCTAGTCTAATTATGTAGTTTATTCCAATGGCGGAAAACCAACAAGTAACTCTTTTTGCTGATTAGCTCGTTAGAACCGGCTCGTTGTGGAAAAACTTTTTCCTCATTNCAGTTGAGTNGCGTTGCAATCACTCTGTGATGGTCACAACTACAGAGGTTGATCTGGTTTGAATCCACTAGGCTTAGAGGTCATCGTTAAGTGAGCTGGTGAGCTGGTAACAGAGCGTGTTTACTTTTCGGGTACACGTCTAATCACGCATCGATACAAGTTTCCGAGATGTTTTATGCTTGTACGCGACGACCTTCAACCAGCGCTGTGTCCTTCACTTCGTGATCAAGGTGTGCTGGTACTGGTTGCTGAGTTGCTCGTCTCCCTCATTCCTTCTGATTCACGTGATATTTATATATACATAGCCTATATATGTACTGTATTTGGCAGTTTACCTCAAGTCATTCTTACAGTGATTCCTAGGGCGTTTATCTCCTGCATTGTTTCGCTAATTGTAAGGCCATTTGGCTTTAGACAGCTCAACAATTAATATTTCGCCAATTGATGGCTTCTTTTTTATTTGTTTTCATCCTTTCATTCCAAACTTCTATGCTTCCGTAAATTCGTACACTAAAACATTGAGAACGTGGTGCACTTGCGTACTGAGGTTTTGGCTGCTACCTACGTTCATTGACGTCGTGCGTTGACGCTTGCGACCAATCGGTTTCAAGGTGCTGTTGAGCGGATATTTGTTCATAATAAAGACCCTTAAAATTTTTGTATATAAAAAGCGTTCATCTTATTGTGTACACGAAGTTCTGATCAGCTAATAAAACGTTCTTCCCGCTGTTCTCCCACAGCCGGTAATTGCACTCACAACATACCTTCGTGAGAAGTTTTGGAAAATACTACGCTTGGTGGTAAACCAATTCGGTTCGTGTGCACGGTATGTGTTGCTTACCGAGCTTCATCGGCGATCACCTTTTCGCTTTCTGTTCTTGCAGAAGGGCTGATGATGTTTGGAGATTTCATTCTGGTGCTCGGCTTTAATATGGTTGCATTGCGTTTGTCGTGAGATCTGATTGCCCGTGAGGATTCGGCATTGCCGCTCACTTTGTTTCGTGTGATTACAAAAGTACGCTTTGGTCGTTGGTCNGTGCATTGATCGAAATTCCGAACTTATTGATCGTAGCGTAATTGCGTTTCCCAGATACGGCCTAGTGACGTTTCTGCGTAATATTCTAAGGGTGTAGGTTGCTTCGATTTCCCGACGGTATTTGCTTGGCATGCACTTTGATTGGTCACTGTCCGGGAAGGTAGTTGTGGGTTTCAGTCATGGCAGGCAAGAGACAGGTAATGCAGTATCAGGTGATTAGGTCGNAAGTTGATCTTGACAATTTAGCTTGGAGAATGTCGTAGATTCTAAACTTAGTTTGTTGCCTGTGAANTTATTTCGTGATCGAAAACTTGTGCGTGCAGCAACGAAAAGGAGCATTGGCTTTGCTTATCAAACATCTTGAGTTATGCCACGTGGGTGTGCTCTGGCAGGCCTTTTTTAGGTTCCATTCCCGTGCTTGGAAAGCAACCTAGTTGTGCCTTACAAGAAGTAGACACAGGGCGCGAAAATCCAGCTTTTTAAGAGCCTTGCGTTGTGTCAATTTTGCGAGACACGAAGTAAGTACTTGCTGTGTATTGGTACAAGTTGAATTGGTTCTTAGAAACTGCTTGTTGCGTTTGGTAAACCAGATAGTTTTTACGGAAGCTACTTGCGAATGACATGAATGACCCGGAAAATGGTGCTGTTTCACGATTGGTCAAACAGGACCATAAGTTCGCTTACCAGCAAAATCATGAGATATCATCAATATTTTGACTACTAATTAGTAGATGCTGATGAGTCCGTTATTATATTTCTCGCAAAAAAATGAAATATTTTAATTGAACGCTTTCTTGCGGCTCGAAGCTGAGTCAAGTCAATGCCGCTTGTATATCTAAAAAGCACTTCTATGCCTTCCCAAACAAGAAGTATTATAACCTGGCCACTGCTAACTGCGGAAGCTGCGTTCCCGCGGAATGTGAACATCATTCACTGATAACTTAAATGGATTCCCAGATGTTGAGCAGCGATAAGATTGGTTTTGCTCGCACCAGTGGCCTTGGGCGCGTTGCTTTGGTTGGCCTGGGAGAACCGGTAGTTTCCCATACCGAAAAAGTCATTTTGGCTGCCACAGTTTTCAAGTATCAAGAAAACAACAAATGCAGTTCGTCTTTGTCAAAAGTGTTCTCTGTTTTTGAAGTTGTTTCATGAGTGGCATAATGCCTTACTTCAGTTTTTCTGTTGTCCGAATTAAGTCTTACAAATATGAGACGGTTTTGTTAGCCTTCAGCCACTTAAAAATAAGATTTGCTTTTCACTTAACATTTGCTTTTCATGTAACCAGCAAAATCCTTCCTATTTAATGCAACTGCAACTACTGCTATGACGACCATGGCCATTGCCAGCAACATACTAGTTTAATTTGGTGTACTGTAGTCCGTTTGCACCATGTAAATATTTTGTTTTAAAATCATTGCAAATACATTTTTCACAAATTTTGTATTAATTTTTTCAAAAACTGAATTTTTTTCACATTGTTTTACTTTTATCTGAAAAATTTCTCAATACTTTTATAAGAAAATTTAATGACAAATATTTTTCGTTACTGGGCCAACTCTGCCAATGGAATGTTCCCATTGGAAGGTTGCAAAAACATATTGCATGTTCGTTTTTCACGAATTTTTTTTGTTCATGTTTGGGTAAACAAGTCAAGTAATATCTGAGTACTTAACAACTGTGCTTTAAATGTTTATTTCAATAAATCTTTCCGTAAATACTCACCAGAGCCAGAGCTCCAAGTCCTTAAAGCGCAGTGAATGAGAAGCGGGTTGGGGCTCATCCCAAGACGCCTCTTGAAGCATTGCCTATCTGATGTAATTTCTTGGTTTTCTTACAAAAACTGAAGTAAACCAATTCCAAGCATCATAAGCTACTATCAAGTACTGGAATATGGCAAGCAAACCTTTTAGTCATGTCAACTAGGTAGCCTATCTAATTCTAGGAACATCCATCATATAGCCCTACGTAACTGTACAAAATCTGCTACAAGCGTTATAACTTCCCCTACTGCTTGTGGTCGAGTATTCCACGTTGCACCTGTGGCATGTGTGAAATGCAAATCCACCTTACAAAAGATTTAAGTTCCCGCCGTGTGCCATACAATTT
>JGI24021J15306_10007260_pt1 | contig 13480 bp, 8 predicted proteins | sample Ectturendosymbi1_FD_15306 | JGI IMG/M metagenome (IMG submission 15306) | reverse complement strand
TGACTGGCTTCCACTGTACAGAAGCACAGTTAGTGCCACATGGTAGCGGAACATTCCAACTTCCACCAATATTTTCATCCGGAATGTTGTCTGTGAAGCACACTGCAAGCTTTAGATTGCGCCACATTTCACTTTTTTATTTAATTTAACCAGTAAAAAATATTCTGACCATCAGGTATTGTTTGATTTGTAAAGTTGATTGGTTGTTGTGTGGCGTTCTTATTTTTGTCGTGGTACGTCACATTTCCGTCATCAGTGACTTGACCCTCGGCAAAGAGTAGATTGTATTTGGTTGTTGAAATATCCCAAGTCACAGGTTTTCCATCGACCTTTTTTGTGACACTGTACGGGCGAAGAAATGTGCATGACATTCTGTTGTCGTCGATGCTTGCATTCACCACGTGACCATTATCCACCTTGAAAACAACAATTTTGTAAAATTGCAACATTTCAGTGTGTTTTTCCCTAATGGACATTTCCGTAAGAGGTTGTTGGTGAAAAGCTTTAGCAAAGAATACAAATAAACAGAAAGCTTAATTGGTTTGATTAACTGAGATTGAACAGTAAAGAGCATAACGATCACTATATTTACTTACAAATGCAAAACTTACATCACGAAAGTCACTAGTGTGTTGCTGCATATAGCTGCTCAGTTTCATACTGGACCAGCATGAGCAAGCTCAAAATGGAACATACTAACGAAGTTCCATTGTAAGGGAAAAGTGATGATATTTGTTAGTTGCTGCTCTCGGTGGCGGTATTAGGTACAAAGAAGAGGAGGTTTTGGATCGGTTTGCTTCGCCTCTAGCTGTTCGGCCAAAGGAAGCTTCCGATGGTTTTCACACCATCGGGGATGTTATGCTTTTGACTGCCTCTGCGCATGTAGACAACAGAGGTCTCAACTTGTTTCTATTTTTTAGATTTATTGATTAATCAGACAAAAACTAGTGTTTGCAAAAACGTACTAGTAATTAAATTGGTTGGAATTCGTGGTTATTGTCGGTATTGCCTATAGCCAAGACAAACAAATATCGATCGCCTGCACTTGAGACAAAGTCAATGGTTAACCCCTGAAAACTCAGCATTGTAAACCCGTTGATCTAGGTCTAGGATTTTCATGTCTTCGAACATGTAAGCATGACAATCAAAGCGAATATTACGGGGTTCACGGTGAAGAGATGCCAGGTAAGCTGATGCTTAAAAAGTGCAGTAAGGCGTGAAATAACAATTGAATGTCAGGAGGTCGCCTGTGTTTGCTATGAATGAGTGTCAATTTACGAAAAACTAAGTTTGTCGCATATGGTAGCAAATGTCCAAATGACTTCACTGGATACACCACAAGACAAATTCATTTTTTCTGGTTTGTTCAGGCATCACAGAGATCACTATCAATCGTTTTTTTTGGTGAACAAGTTGCACAAAGAAAATTGCATTGCAGTTGTTACACATTTGACCGTTGTTTTTGAAGGCGATTGGAGAAACCCAAAAGGTCTCTGAAATGTTTCCAACATCCTCTCAAACTACAGTAGGAACTCACTTTACAAACAGGGTTGCGGATTCGTAAGGAGTTGGAGGTTTTTGGGTGGAGTCGGAGTCGGATTTCTAACAACACTGGGAGCCGGAGTCGTTTTTTTTGTCCTACTCCGGATGTCCAGTTGGATTATTTTTTAGATCACACTCCTAAATTGGGAACTCCTGTTGAAATGGCACAATTTCTTTTGAAACTTTTGTTGAACCAGAGATTTCTTGCTGTGTACCACGATTTCCATTGATTTTAACAGCCAAATTTCATTCCCTTATGTTAAGGAGTCGGAGTCGGAAATTTTGGGAAGGTCGGAGTCGGGAGTCAGAGTCGGAAATATTGGAAACTCGGGGTCGGGAATCGGAGTCCGAAATTTTAGAAAGTCGGAGTCGGGTTTCGGAGTCGGATATTTTACCTCCGACTCCGCAATCCTGTTTACAACTACCGTCAAAATACACTTAACCTTGCTTTACGACCATCTCGGCATTCAGACAAAATAGTTACGGTCACTCAATCGGTGAAACCTAAAGAAACTACATTTGACAATGAGTTCCGGGATGACACCTAATCATACGTTTTTCCACATGTTTGGTGTGGCGAGGTTGCAAATTTTTTACCTGGAGTATACCTTGTTTCGTGAGTATGATCTAGTAAGGTAATCGGCCACAGTATTGTTTTAATGAACTTCCAAGGCAATGAACCTTACTAGGTGCGATAAATGTACCACATTTGGTTAGATAATGACTTAATGCTGCTTTCATTAGACTTTGGATTATTTCAAATCATATTGTTAAACCCGATGTCACACCAATTCACATCAGTGAATTACACACCTAGTAGAAATAAAGGATTAAGTGAAGATTGCCGTTATATAATTTTGATGAGTTGCCTAAACAGCCCTCCAAACCAATTCAAAATGTAACACTCAAAATACTTAATGCTTTGCCGAAAGTAAATGAATCAACAAGAGTTTCGAATCATAGAGGTGTGATTAGAAATGTTCAAGTGTCGATTCAAGAATTTAAGTTAACAACCATCAATTGGAAATATCAAAAACAAAAGTTATTAAGTGTGTAACTGGTTTCGCATGCAAGTGAATACAAAAGAAAATGTTTTCTTACCGGTGAAACTAATGTTGGAGGCTTATGACCAGTCAAATACGCTGAAGAGATTTTGACACTGTTTGAAGATGGAGATGTTCTTGAACAAACGTAAGCATCGTCAGCTGGACCCTGTGCAAATCTTGCATTTCATTCTTGTTAGATACACAAGTGATTCGTACAAATAAAACTAATGAAAGTACACGAAAATAACCTTCAACTGAGGCACCCATTCATAGCAGCTGCAGAAGATAAATGTATGCAAGCAAATGAGAAAGCTCTGAAAAACTTCGGCAATGCTGATGTGTATGTTCTCAGGGCGAAATGAAAATAGGCAGATTTGAAAAACTGCATATCAAATAATCTCAAACAATTTGAAATAATTTCAAAGATATATTCATAATTTCAGGAAGTTTCTGAACTTATAAATGTAGTAATAGTTTATGAAATCCAACGGAGAATTCACAAGAGTTTAAAAATTATTTTGGCAAAGACATTAGGAATTTTGAAATGAAGACAGTAAAAATCAATGCACGAGCCCAAACTTGCCATCTTCATGTCCGATGATATTGCCATCGCGATGTATCCTGTTGATGGGCCTTTCAACGTGAACATCATCATCTCCGTGCCATTGGACGTGACTGGCTTCCACTGTACAGAAGCACAGTTAGTGCCACATGGTAGCGGAACATTCCAACTTCCACCAATATTTTCATCCGGAATGTTGTCTGTGAAACACAATGCAACCTTTAGACTTGAGCCACACTTAAGATGTTAGTCTATCTGACTTGAAAAAAACATTCTGACCATTAGGTATTGTTTGATTTGTAAAGTTGATTGGTTGTAGTGTGGCGTTCTTATTTTTGTCATGGTACGTCACATTTCCGTCATCAGTGACTTGACCCTCGGCAAAGAGTAGATTGTATTTGGTTGTTGAAATATCCCAAGTCACAGATTTTCCATCGACTTTTTTTGTGACACTGTACGAGCGAAGAAATGTGCATGACATTCTGTTGTCGTCGATGCTTGCATTCACCACGTGACCGTTATCCACCTTGAAAACGACAATTTGTAAAAATACAACATTTCAGTGTGTTTTTCCCTAATGTAACTTTCGATATCAGGTTGGTGATGTAAAGGTTTGACAAAGAATTCATATAAATAGTGAAGCCTAATGGGTTTGTTTCACCGATACTGAGCAGTAAACAACATTGAAATCTCTATTTCTACTTACAAATGCAAAACTTACATCACGAAAATCACAGGTGTGTTGCAGCAAAAGCTGCTCAGTTTCAACCTCGACCAGCATGAGCAAGCTCAAAATAGAAGATACTAACATACGAAGTTCCGTTGTAAGGGAAAAGTGATGAAATTTGTTAGTTGTTGGTATCGTTAGTAGGTTAGGTAATTAATGATGGAAATATCAGTTTTTTTTTCCAATTTTTGGTTTTATTAATCAAGTCGACAAAAAAGTGTTCACAATTATGGAGAAGAACTTGGTTGGAATGTATGGTTATTATGGATGTTACGCAAGAAAGTGAAGCAAGCATCTATGGATTTGCAAATGACACAAAGTTAGTGGTCAACCATTGAAAAAGCAGGATTTCAATCTCTTTGTTTTTGGACCTATATGTCCTTGGACGACTAAGCATTACAATCAAAACGATTATTTATCATGGGGTTCATTCGTTAAGGGGTTGCCAGATGTCCAATCTGTTTACGTTTGCTATGTCGTGTCGTATAATAATAGATGGAAAAGCAGGAGGCGGACTGTGTTGCCATAAATGAGTGTCAATTTACGAAGAATTAAGTTTGTTGAAATGGTAGCAAAGGCCCAGATAACTCCATTGGATACACCATAACACTAAAAATTTTCTGGTTGATTCAGGCATCACGAACATTACCCTATCTATCGTCCCATTGTGATAAAGAAGTTCCTCAAGGAAATATACAGTGCGATTGTTGCACAATTGACAATGAGTGCTGAGCACACTCCCGATCGTTACTTTTTCAACAGGTTTGGAGAAGCGATGGGGCAAATAGCTCATCTACAGTAGTGTAAAACTTGTTTCGTGCGTATAACATCTTGAAGAAAATTTGTCATTGCCAATCTGCACAACGTTTGAATCTGCCACTGCTTTGGTTTGATGTTTTTTGAAACAACAAACTAAATGAAATGCGACCACTTCTTGCAAAAACATGTATCGCGTTGTATGAGATCATAACTTAATGCTGCTTTTCAAATCGTATTGTTAAATCCGATTACACAATAATTTACATCAACGAATTACACACTTGCAGAAGCAAAGGTATTACAGTACAATAAGTGAATATTGCCCTTATGTAACTTTGATAAGTTGAGTGAACAACTATCAAAAGCTGCTCAAAATGCTTAAAAGCTGCTCAAATGTTATCCACCTTAAAAATGAGATCTTTGTAAAAATGCAATATTTCATGATGCAAAAGATTGACTTACAATGAAAATTACGGCCAATGAAAACGATACAAACGACATCTTGCAAACGTTTCGGTAGCTCCTGTTATCGGAACTTTTGCAATACGTCGTTTGTATCGTTTTCATTGGCCATGATTTTCATTATAAGGCTATTCAGCACTTCTGCTTTTCGTGTACCAAAAGATTGACATAGAATTGAAATAATACTAATAAAACTTATGGACTTGTTTGACTGACGCTAACCATTAAACCGCATAACAATGTCTCTTTTTGCTGACTAACGCAAAACGTACATCATGAAAGTCACAGCTGTGTTGCATAGCTGCTCAATTTCACTCTATACCAGCATGAGCAAGGTTAGAATCGAACAGACTAACAATTTTGCTTGGTAATAAAAACTTCATGAAATTTGTTAGTTCCTGCTGTCTGTGGTTCCATTTGATAAAAGGACGCAGAAGGCTACAGTTTTTTTCATTTTTCCGATTTATTGACGAATCTGACAAAAATACTGTTTGCAAATATAAACAAATACTTGGTTGTTACTCGTGGTTATTGTGTGGATATTACCTAACGACGATGAATAAGCAGCGGTGGGTTTGCAATGCTGACAAATCTGACTTGTAAGTGAAAATGTTTGAATTATCCCCTATCCAGGGCCGGATCGATGGGGTATCGAGGCGACCGCTTTGTCAGTAACCCAAGAAAGTTTTTTGCCATGTCTTTGTGCAATTTCCAAAAACAAATAACATAGCTGATTGTGAATAATTCCTATTCAACCTCGTGTTCGGTGTTAACGGATAGGTGTACGGGAAAGCTTCATGTGTGGAGCTGTCCATTGCCTGTCATCAGTACAGCATTTAATCAATGCGAGACACAAGCCAGTAACCAGGTGCTGGGCATCTGAAAATTGCCCCCTCCCGAAATTTTCAAAAACATGTTTATGTATTAGGTGCAACAACAAGCTACAACCACCATCATCCCCGAAAATATCAGACGGCTGCGGACCTGACGGCCCACGAAACAACGTATACGGAGATAGACACCCGCAGACCCGCAGTGACGGATCTACGTATAGACCAAACAGGCCATGGCCTAGGGACCCGCGCTTTACGGGCCCCGCCCAATTCCTTCCTATAACGACTCATTACTAAGTTAAATTTGCGAAAATGCGCAGAGGCATAACTTCATAGTTTGCTTTGAAACGAGCGAAAATACAATCGTCTTGACTAGAACTAGAGCCCAATCACTGCAGCACAGTGGTCTCTGGTAGTAAACGAAATGTCAATTACACTGTTTCTGAATCATATGAGCCTTAGTAGGCAAATTTATAGCGTGTTTGATGTGGATCTACGTTTGGTTGTTTCCAACTAAGTAGCCAGTATACAGAGCTTGCTTATTGAAGCTCTAGATGTCAGCTAAAACAGCTAAAACTGTTTCTTCAGAGTTTTACTTAGAAAAACGTGACTACATTGGGCTTACTTCGTACAGTTAGAGTTAGCTGAGGGTCTTAAGAAAATAGTTTGCAGGTCAAGAAACTTGTCTTCATGCTGCGTACCATCATCCTATATCATAGAGCATTAAAACAATATATTTTGTATTGCTTGGAAAATGACATCTTATAAAAACACATGAATAAACCCTGTGTCCACTGAATGGATTGTGCTTGTTTGGTCCATAAAATACGTGGTTAATATAACAAATGAGTTTACGTACAGCCAATCAGATCCACAACTAGAGTATATAGACGATATTTTCGAGGGCAGCAACGCGGGCCCGCATGAAAATGCATCTCCGAAAAATAAACCTAGAGAAAACACTGGAAATCATCGAAATTTAACGAAGAGAACTTCTGAACTACACGAAAGAGCTATAAGTTCCAAGAAAAGATCGCATTGCCATTTGTTCTTGAAAAGAATGTAGGAAAGGCTTTAATTTCTGTTGAAGATCTAAGGTGGGGATGCCCAAAGTTTTCTAAGCGTGGGCCACATTTCGCCATTCGTAAGTCTTGGCGGACCGCAGTATATTTTAAATTTTGTCCGTAAACTTTGGCTTAAGCTTTAAGATTGTATATTGTAGGGTAACAAATTGCAAAAATTTCTTTGGTTATACCAACACAACGAAACTCCTAGTTCATGCATGTGTGGTCCTCATCTTGAATACGCCATTTCGTACCCATTTGGTTCCCCAAAATGTTTGGAAACATGGAAACTGACTCTGTTTGAAACAGAAATGCCGTAAAAAGCACTGTCGTAAATTTAACAATACAAATGGCGTCGCGTATACCATCCATATACCGGTACGCTAGCAAGTTACATTGCCTTAAGAACTAATGAATGATAAGAAAAAATAAACGATTATCAACAGAACAATTGCAAACTGTAATCCAAGGAAATAGGCTTGTTTGCGTTATTTTATATAAAAAATCGATTATAGGTTACATATTTCGACGTTTGTGCTAAAGTATTTGAAGCCGCGATTTTTGAATTGTTGGTCTTGTAGGCTAAAAAGTAATTGGGCTAAGAGGTTTAGAAACCCGTTGCCTTTGGGTTAGTTGCAGTACAAAAATTCAAACACCTGGGAAAAATATGACGCACAACTGCAAAGATTTTTTCATCAGATGCAAATATAATTTAAGTAGGTCATGAGCCCCAACAGGGGCGCAGAAATTCTTCCCTCTGGCCGCACTTTGGGCACCTCGGATCTAAGGCAATCGTAGATCCAAAGTCGGCACCACAAAAGTTAGGTTTTTGAAGGGGTGCTACACATAAGAAGGGCATACTTTCACGCTTTTAAGACAAGCGACCAAATAGGTTGCACCTGCGTGGGGCCCCAAAAATTACAATGACCTAGGGCCCCGCGCTTTCTAAATCCGTCCCTGCGTAGACCCCTAGATTTTCCAAACAGGATACATAGCCACTGGCGTCGGATAGGGGGAAATGCTCCCATGGATTTCGAAAGTTGATATTTTCCTATCTAACTCTTATTAAAAAAAGTTTTTCTCTTAGTTCTGAGTTTTTAAACTAAGGTTTCACCGCGGTTGACATGCTTTGGATGAATCCTTCTGACGCCCACGTACAAAGCGTGTAGAACGAAAGTTTCTTTACTTTTTATGTTTGACGTTTCTCACTGTTGGACGTGTGGCTGTTTCCACTGGTTTGTTGCAATGGCATTGTGACGCATATCTCCTATGCAGCGAAGTCATTATAGATTGTAGTACTGCTGCAGAAAGTTACTGCATCTGCGTTGAAAGTGTGTCAGCAAAATTATGCGGTAGAGATTAAATATATGCCTGTGGAAGTATCAAACTTTTGCTGTTGAAATGTAAAATAAAGTGCTCATTTAAGATTTCACGTCGAAGTTCCATAGGAATCACATTTTTGAAAATCCATTTATCTTGACTGTTTGTGATGGAATTTGGTGTTGAAACTTGATACTTCCACATTCTGTATCGCAGCTACTTCAAAATTTTGATAAACGTTTGTGACCTTTTAATATTCTATGGCAAACCTTGTTAACATGCTAATTTCTGGTTGTTGATGAGCTGTTTCGATACACAGTAAAAATAATTCTCTGTTGAAAATTAATGATAGAACACTACTTCTCTAGTGAACTTTTACTGTTGCTACTTGTTAGATAAATTGTTTGAGTTTTTCATGTAAAAAAATGTGTTGACACTTTACTTATATTATAGTGCTATAATGTTTTACAGTGTAACTCATTGAGAAAACTTTACTAAGTCCTTTGACTGAGTTGAAAATTATTTGTTGGTATGTCAATGTATATAAGTGTCATTGTAATTCAATGGATCAGCCCAGTCCTTGACACACTCTAACTGGAAGGTTGTCATATGAATCTTTTGACAGTTGATAAGGAGAAAAAAACCTTCGTTGTCAACTACCTCACGTTTCACATTCCTGGCAGAAACCATTTACCAATCGTTTAAAGTTAGACAAAAACTGTGAGATTCTACTACAGTGAATAGCAGATTTGGTAAAAAATATGTTTATATGTTTATAGGCTAATTGGTAAAGCTGTTTTGAAAAGTCCTAACTTTATAACGGCAGTGGGAAACTAGGTTGAATAAAATTTTACCAGCTTGGAATCGCTCAGCAAACAATTCAGTTTATAGTTAGGTGTGTTCTATCAGAAGAACAAAGCAACGTCTTTTAAACTCGTGATGTTTCCAGTCTGCAAATTTATGATGAGCCCTGCCTATGCTCTCTCGGCCTGAAGTTACTAAACTGAACGAATGGCCTTGTTTCAATTGTAATCCTTTTGAACATATAGATCTTCTATGCATGTGGAAATATCAAGCATTATGGCCTATTGATTTAACTTGGCAACCACCGAATAGACGAATCAAAAACAAAAATTATTGTTAGGTAAACCAGTTTTATCATCTGTTATACTGTTCGAAGAGATTCCTCACCGGTGAAACTATAGTTGGAGGATTATGACCAGTCAGATACGCTGAAGAGATCTTGACAGAGTTTGAAGATGGAGATGTTCTCGAGCAAACGTAAGCATCATCAGCTGGACCCTGTGTACATATTGTTTTTCCTAAATAATGGTTTAAAATATTGCTAGGCACTGATCGAAACACAATTCTTATAAAATAATAATAATTTGCTGACTGAGCATGTGGCAAGTTTTAAGTGTGCAATGCAAAGCAATTTCGAAAACGCTTTCTAATCTCGTCTTGGTTCAGTCCCTTGCGGATGCGTTTTTAAAAACATTTTGTTCAGATGCAGCTCATAGTTAATTCTGAAAACGTTTTAGAACTTGATTGTTCGTTGTCGAAACCCGTAAAGAAAGGTTTAAGTGCATATTTTAATAACGTCTTGGACAACAGGCTACAATAATGTAAACAGTGCAAACTTTTTATGAGAGAAGCTTCAAAATCAAATTCCGGAGCTGTTAATTGCAGAAGCAGGTGTGTGAAAACCATGAAAGACAAAGCAGATGGGAGTGTTCGTCGTTAAAAGTTATAATTCGATGTAAGATATTCGGTCGCACGCATTCTCGCTTGCTAAGACTTTAAAATGTTTTAAAGTCCCGTATGAGTTTTTGCTACTTAACATTTTAAACTAGTTTTGTAATAAACATTTTATTTCATTTGATCTTTTTGAGAGACAATGCGATGCCAAAGAAAGCGAAGAACTTTTGTTGTCAAGTACTCAAACTGCCAGTTAACCTTTTTACTCCAACTGTCCCCAAACCCATTTGCTTTTTGCCTAAAACAACTCGTGTGGGTTAAAACGTCTTATTATATACGCACATAATATAAAGCTAAAACTTAAAAGGTCCAAGTTATAAATAACGAAGTTGAAACACACCCACCAACGAATGGATTTTTCCGACTAAAACGCAGAAATATGTTAAAGCAACGTGTATTCGACTACTGTGGACATACCCAGCTGAAGACCCTTGTCTTTACAACCAATATCTCTCGCAAGTTGAACAATTCATAAAATAAAGAGTCTTTCAATTACAGTGTTAGTGACTTCTTGCAAACCTACGTTTTTGTGCAACAATCACAGGCAATTTTTTAGCTGCGATCGAATGTGCTGTACTCTAAACGCTTGCATTTTAGCAGTTAGTGAACACTTTCAGCAGTTTGTTTTTGAAATGGCAGTGCCTAGTGACTGACAAAGTGAATCTGAAGTTTAACGTACAGTATTGGTAGAACACTGTATACGTCGCCAAAGATGGAAACCATTCAAGAACTTCTTGTTCAAGTTATAATGATTTAACAGATAGCCTACTGTGTTGTGTAGAGGCGGACACATGAAACTAGCAACGTACTAGAATTTTACAAAGAAACGATTTTATTTTATTGGCGTAGTCATCATCTAAAACAGTGGTTCTTAACAGGGAGGCGCGCCTCCCCATGGGGCGTCAATAAATGTCCAGGGGGTCCGAGTCCTTACGCGCTCTACAAATATCCAGGGGGTCCGAGTAAATATCCAGGGGGTCCGAGTCCTTACGCGCTCTGCAAAGTTTAATATCCAGGGGGGCCGAGTCGAATAAATATCCAGGGGGTCCGAGTCCTTACGCGCTCTGCAAAGTTTGATCATTAAATTTACCAATAAATGCATTTGTTTTTACAGCTTATTTAAAGTCAGGGCGGCTTGAAACAAAGGACATTATTTAAGGGAGGCGTGGTAGAAAAAAGGTTAAGAACCACTGGTTTATAACAACTTACAATAAGAGATCAATCTCTCATGATTTGTTACCGCACGCTTGCACAAACAAAAAATATGTAGCCCCGCACAACCACTTACTGCTGAAACCATAAAAACAGGTTTAAGGCTTAGGCGTGGCAAAAAGATATAATCAGTTAAAAAAGCTATAACAATAAAACAAAGCTACAAAATGATGCACGAAATTAACAAAAAATCTAAAGCCATAGAGCAATTTTCACAAAAATGTGTCATTTTGCAAATTTTACCATTTTTCTGTCTTCAGATATTGCCATTGCTAGGTACCCATCAGCAGGACCTTCAACAGAAAACAGCATCAACTCTTCTCCGTTTCGCATCACTGGCGTCCACTTTATAGAAGCCATATTGTTACCAGACGGAAGTGGCACATGCCACGAGCCACCTGCGGCAGCAGGTGACACGTAATGCAACATCTGCGGAGACACGCAAGGCAATATAATTTTTGCAAGTTTGTTTTTTAAGCACATTTTTATGTCCTTCTGATGGGTCTCTTACCGCAGAAACAAGGTGTGCTTGTTTTGTTGCCAAACATTCTGCCAGAATCGCCAGGAGAAAAATGACAGATTTCATTGTACGCACTTTTATTGTCTTGCAAGCCCTGTATCAACGAATAATGCGGCATAAGCTTACATATCACATAATGGGAGCTTTGCGCTGCATTTGATTTTTTTTGTTTATTTTCTGCGACACTGCAGTGACAAGAGATCGATGGTAAGTTTAAATAGCTGCAGCAGCTGTAACAGAAACGTTCCCCTGCCGAACATCTTATGAGGACCATGTCTTGAAAAGTTTCGTAACGAGTAAAGCAAAGGGCCATCACCACGTTTAAAGAGGAATGAAAAAGTTTGTTGTTCCCAAACAATGCTTCAGAAGAAAAACAGAGTGTTCAATCTTTGTTACATATAATCTCTATGGAAACAAGTACAGTATCAGGTCTTTTTGTGATTAACTTGAAGACAACATCGATTTCGCTAAAATCTATTAGAGATAACCGATGACGGATTTCAACGAAAGTGATTTTATCTTTCCTTATATCACATAGAGACCTGATGCTACGTCGTCTGCCCATGGATATTTTACAAAGAAAAAATTGTTAGTGCAGCAACTTGTCTAACAACTGTTCCCTTTACGTTGTAAGTATAGCTTCACCTTGTAGAGTTCTGCAGCCCAAATGAACCTTGGTACTTCGTACCCCCCGCTCCCCAATGCATTTTATCAATCAGTGTACTTGTAACTCATTGCAGTACTATGCAACGGCGATAAACATTTTGGCAACCGTCCCATTAAATCTTTAGCAAAATGAGGTTGTTCTCTTAGTTCCGAGTGGGTAAAATTAAATTTCACCACTGTTACGTCACCTGGAAAAATCCTTTTGGCTACACTTGCAAAACTCCACTATTGTCCCGGCCTGGAAAAGACTTTCGACTCCCATGTTTGGCGCTATCCATACGTGTGCTCTTTACTAGTGCCACGTATATATGCGTGTATTTCATCAAAGTAATCGTGTTAGCGCCATTAAGCGTATGTTTTTCTATTACCGCACCACATATTTATCTTCGTGTTCTTTTGCGTATCTGTATGTACCTTGTTGCTGGCATGTGTGCTTAAGTCTACAACATTGCGTGTAGGGGGGAAAACATTACATTATGCAAACTTAATGTTTTGATTTGGCTAGATAAGGTCATAACTGGATCCTTACCAGCTAAGAACGCTAGAAGATCAATTGTTGCAGAATTTTGTTTTAAGTACAGTAATTCTCGGTTAATCCGGATCTTCACCAAAACTGGACAGAACTGGTGGTACGAATGATTTCTGACATTTTTCTTTATAAAAATCTTCGCCAATACCGGAGAAAATCTGCTCTTTTCACATCTCGTAATCCGGATTTTTATGCACTTACACACTGTTGTAATTTTTGTGCACTGACTGGTCATTAGGAAGATTCGGCAGCTTTCAGACGCAACACAAGCGTGCTAACCAGAATCGTCGCCAGAAAGTCGTCAATAGGGGGCTTTACCTTTGTGCGGGGGGCTTGACGTTTGTGCAGGGGGGGCTTGACATTCAAATTTAACGAAAATGCCACTGATTTATAATGTTTCATGTTTCAATTTGGGGGGGCTTGGAGCTTTTTTGGGGGGGGGCTAAGCCCACCAAAGCCACCCCATGGCGACGGGACTGG
>JGI24021J15306_10007259_pt1 | contig 13480 bp, 8 predicted proteins | sample Ectturendosymbi1_FD_15306 | JGI IMG/M metagenome (IMG submission 15306) | reverse complement strand
ATAATCGAGTGAAGTTGTTTCAGTCATTCGCACAAATACGTGAATTACTTCGATTCATAATTACTTATTGGGAGCCAGCTGGTATCTTCAGAAAAATTAATTGAAACGTCCAACCCAAACACTTCCCCACTCTTCACTTGCACCATTGCCCGACTTGCAATGTGTCGATTTAATACTAAATTTAAATGTAGTAATCTCTCTGTGGGCCTAGTTTTGAATGATTGTACTCGTTATAGACGGCCTATTTTTTACGTTGACACATTTTCCTTGGGTATACTCCTTTACTCTATTCTTGTGGCTTTCGTGGTTGCACCACATCAAGGTATCTTTGAAAAAAGTCACTGGAACCAAAAAACTTACCAAAGAAAACAACAGATTAAGATTCGCAGTCTAAGAACTGGATTGTAGCAAACAGCTGAAGAGGAAACGTTTTTGTTTGATGTTGCCCTCGCTTCCTTGCCGTTTTCCTGAGCAAATATTATAGCGATATTGCAAGTATTTCAAAGACTAATCATTTACTTTTTTGTTATTTTGATCTTTTTGACGGGCAAGAACAAAAACAGCAAATTTCGATTACGATGCAATTTCAATGCATGACTGATTCGAAGAAAGGCTGTTGTGGTGGAGTACTCTACATCTATAACCAGAACTTGTTGCACATATTTTTCAGAACCAGGATATTAATCTAAAATGTCCTGCGAAGGTTTCACGTGTGTTCGCGCTCATCAAGCACAAGTGTTACTAGAATGCTGGTGTCTGATGAACACTAGCACTCACGAAAACCTTGGCATCAACCCTACATTAAAATCCTGATTCTAACAAATTTCCGGGTAAACATGCTTACTTCCGCACTAACTTATGTTTGTTAACAAATCCAACTGCGCTTGAGGACTTACACGACACAGGAGGTACTTTAGACCTCGTTGATGAAATTTCATGCCGTGTGATACCTTTTGATCAAGAAGATGTCGTTGTCGTGAATTTCACTAGCAAAAGTTGTTTTTAGTGTGTTGCTCACAAAATATTAAGGGGTTTCACACGTTTGGCTATAAAATGCAAAAATCTACATTTCCACAAACATTACATTAATGTAAAAGTAGACGTAGACGTGTCCAACGACGGTACATTACCTCAAAAAATACCTCGCGAACGTTGCACCAACAGGTTGAAATTTTCAATCCCCAGCCGAAAGTCTTGAAAACGTTTAACAAATTATGGAACAAGATTACAGAAAAAACTAAACCAAAAAACGTGTGGCGAAGGCATGGCGGAATAACCAATTTTGTATGAGCCGAACGGACAGTGTGTGCCCATTGCGGATGCATGTAGTAACATCTATGAAAATGACCACAATTTACGTAACAGAAATACGATTCAACTGATACTTGAATCTTTGTTGATTCAGTAACACAAACCAGAGCTGAATGTAAACATCCCGTCAATGCCTCTATGCATTTTTAACTTGTAACAGAGCTTCATGCCTCACTCATGACGTCACGCGCCATCACCATCGGCGCGTATCCAGCTGAACCATGTGACTACGTATTCTTCGCGCCACTACGTCACTACCGAAACAGCCCTTCGCGTTTTTCAGTTTTTACAGCGCTTTTCTCCTGAGTGACCAATAACAACCTGCAGCATGATCACTGCAGTTCAATTTGCAATGCACTGATGGTGATAACAGTAGTTATCGAAACGTTTGCAATGTGTCGTTTATATCGTTTTCATTGGCCGTAATTTTCATTAAAAGAGATAGATCATATCAAAAACCTGTTTTCGGCCACTGTTTGTAAAGGTATACAAAGAATGGAAACATAAGGAAAGACCTGCAGAGAAGAACATACTAGAAAGAGACTCGGAGTTCAACCAGGGACCAACAATCTCATTAGATTTTACTAACAAGGCTCAGTCGCTTCTAAGTTTGGAGCCAACATTACCGGAAGAGGTCTTGGGAATTGAGAGGTATTTTGAAAATTCCGCAAGTTATTGTCATGCTCCCATCCGAAAAAAGCATTAGTTTTGAAAAGAATGATAAACGAGTATTACAGTGTTGCAATTAAGGAAGAGGTTTGCAATCTGCGTTTTCCTATAATTTTCTTTTACTGTTTGGATATAACATGATTCTCTAGGAAATAATCTTCATACTGCAAAACACTAAATTACTGGCCTCAATGAAAAAGGATATCTCGGCGGCAAAAAAACTGGTAATAATAAAATCAGTAAATCAGGACTAACATTTTCATCGGTCAAAGAGGTTGAATGCTCTCCTTCTTTTAGTGACTTCATCTCTTCCTTTTGCATCTCGCTGGTCCACGACAAAGATTCAGGAATGAACCTAAACGCATAAAAAACGCAAACTTGAACAAAGCCCCGTTGGATTTGGGTGAATGTGGCATGCCTTGTTGACAGGAACAGGTCAGCTGAAAGCCAACAACTACCGTAAAGGGACTTTGTATATTATCTAGTTTACATAAATTCATATTTCCAGGTGATTTTAGAATGCGGCGCGGATTTGACAAAAAATTAGCATGCAAGTGTCAAAGAGTACCAAAAATACAGTGCAGCAGAAGATGTAAGATGTTTTTCAATACGTAGTGTGGCTCTTTCGGCCTTTGACGCAATCACTGAGAATGGCTTCTTGACAACCCCTTCTATATTCAGCAATGATTGAGTATGAAGAGAGGGTCTATACCTATATTCTGTGGGGAAGACTTTTAACTCTGGTATGCTGCCCTGATAGGTCCTTTTTGACAAACAAGGTTTTGAAAATACTTTCAGTGTATAGGAATTACTGTAGACCTAGTTGAAACAGACGTTTAGACAGATTGGGTGGTTTAGCGTAGAGTCGCAGGTTCGTTGATCGATAGCATGAGATGAGACAATTCCTTTGACAAGAAACCCAGATACATGTAACATGAAACGTTTCAGCACTTCAGCATATGTCTTACATTAATACAACCCATGTCATGTTAATCTTTTCAAAGATGTCTCCTTTTGATAGTTAAATAAATTGTTGGGATTCGTCCTGCAGCAAAAACATATCAACGCCATCCCAAATTGCTACTAAAGCTGGCAGAAACCAACGGGCAATAAAAAAACGATAAAACAGTCCAAACGCTTCTTGTGTAACATATTCCGTCTACTCACCACCACAGAACAGGATAGTATGCAAATCCAACAATAGCCAGCAAACGGATGAACCATCTCCAATTACGAATGGCAAAAGCGGCCAGTGGAAGGGAGAGAAAACCGACTCCAAAAGCGAGGTTGATTGCCAATGCAGCGTGGTTTCTTCTCTTCTTGGGCATGTGTTCTTGCACTGCAGTTGATAGATGTTGAATTGTAGTGAAATATCACCGTGACGTACGTGTGTACGATACCAGTTTAAAGGAATTCAGGTCTGTGCAATTTTTCAAGGGGTGATATTGATGTCCCTACAAACACGACCATCATATCCATTGTCCCTACAAACACGACCATCATATCCATTGTTTGTCCCTACAATCACGACCATCATATCCATTGTTTGTCCCTACAATCACGACCATCATATCCATTGCTACTACTGCGCAGGAGCCACTTTCACAACAGGATCATATAGTTCAGCTTCGTGCAGTAGAAATACTGCAAAATTGAACTCTATCTTTATAAGTTTATTTCAAACATTCAGTGAAATGTGTAACAATCTTATCTGTATCAAAACTCTTCACTTATTAATCCACACGTAAATATTTCAAACGGCTTTCAGCCATTTGAGATAGACTTAGTATTTTGAATGGGTTAATTGTCCTTCTGCACCTACAGTACAAGGACTGATTGAATAAATCAAATTAGGAGAGCTTTTCGTGCATTACGCGGTTACTCTGTTAAGAGATCAACCCGAATGCTCGTCGGTGTGATGATACTTTCGCTAAAGTCTACACACGCATCGGTTCGAATGTTTGTTTTCTATGTGTCTTAAATTGAAAACAGAACTTCATCAAACTGCACGATATTGATTATTCCGAACACAAGGGTCCTGGCTTCAAGTAATAAGTTACAAACTGACGGACGTAAATTCCAGTCCGCCCTCACATCACGACATAATTTTTTGTGGCGTGCTCGACGATGGTTTCTCTGTGTAGGACGTTTTTAGCAACATGCAAAAATGACCGATTGTTCAGCTTCTCCCCCACAACTTAGACCTGACTTATGTCTATTTCCAATTGCCAAAACGATTGCGAACATTTCCCATGGCGTGGACATCTGAAGGGGAGAGCAGGGAGGGGCCTTAGTCACTCCTGGAATTTAAAATTTGATGTTTTCCTATTAATTCTTTAGCAAAAAAGTCGTTTTCTTAGTTTCATATGGGTAAAATTAAATTTGATCACTTTCCCCCCCTGGAAAATATTTTTGCCCCCTCTGGAAAAATTCCATCCGAAAAAATTTTTGAAACCTTTTCAACACAAACTCGAAGTCCTTTTTCTTATCCATCAAATGTTACATTGGCAACGGCAACTTGAAGATTATCAAGCAAAACACAAATTTGGACAACTTTTATGTTCCACACAGTGTTTAAGCCAAGTTTTCCGGTTTGGACACCCAACACATACCCAAAACGTAAGAAACATAGTAGACAACGACGTGTAGAAATCCAGAGGCGAACTGTAGTATGGCAAAAGCTTCGTAGCTTGTGACAAACGAGATGGCGAAAACAGTAACTGTGCACGTGAGGAACGAAGATCTGATTGCTATTCGTCGTCCCATTCTATGAAAAAGAACGATAGTCTCAAGCAACTGTTTCTAATGCACGCTGCTGGCCGTGAAATTAATTTTAAGCTTAATGCGGAACATCAAAAATTTAACTAAATCAGCCAGAAACAGGTTTCACAAATTTTAAGCAGCACAATGTCATTCTTACCGATCAGACAAGTAGCCGCCAGCAACACTTCCAAGCAGCATGCCGATCATAAAAATACTTGTCAGGAGAGGTCGCTTCCATGCCGAAGTACATACTAAGTTGAACTGCAGTTTGAAAAGTGAAGCTTTACAAACAGTATTTTTCAACTGCAATCGATCTGCTCCACAGGCTTGATTGCCGAGATANAGTAAAATATCAAGTCACATTTTATTTCTTCTCAACGCAATCCTGCGGTTGTTCTAATTTTTTGAAACAGCAGACTATCATTAGACCCTGGTTTTGTTTTAGTTTAAACTAAGGTCTCACAAGCTAAGTGGATTTACGAGGCAGACGCAACAGGCATGACCAGAGTCGCAACCCCTGATATTTTCGAGGAGAAATTTATTACTGCTTGTTGTTTTACCTAACAACTAAAAAAGCTTTTGGCGCTTCAAAATTTCGGGGGGGCAATTGCCCGGTTTCCCACCTCGTTGCGGACCTGGGCATCACTAACCACGACACCAAACAAGATCACTAATCGTGCGTTTACGCACGACCTCTTCTGAAGGTTTTGTCGTCTTTTGACGCGCAAACGGTGTGAATGAATACCAGCATATAACGGGTTAGCAAAACAGACGAGGTGCTACTTGTGCAGCTTGGGTGTGGCAGTATTTGGCTAGTAGATGTACTGCATTATAACAATTTCAAGGAACTTGATTTAAAAACATTTTGGCTGATTACTTGTAAAATGTATCTAAATGGGGAAAAAAGAATGACTGCTAATTCCTAGGTTCATTGGTCTTTGCATCTCAGATACGTGTCCCCAAACTCCATCAAAAGATCAAACACAGTGGGTGTGTCTGCAAACACAGTGGGCGTGTCTGCAAATACAGTGGGCGTGTCTACAAACACAGTGGGCTTGTCTGCAAACACAGTGGGCGTGTCTGCAAACACAGTGGGCGTGTCTGCAAACACAGTGGGCGTGTCTGTAAACACAGTGGGCGTGTCTGCAAACACAGTGGGCGTGTCTGCAGGATGAAGTTTGTAGGGAGGAGGAAAACTTTCAAGAAGAAAAAACTCAACGAAGCCAATAACTGCGAAGCCTTCGGATGGCATGAAGATGATCGCATGAATTTTTTGCGTTTGACTAACAGCAATCTTTCCGTATAAATTGGTCAACAATTTAGTTCAGTTTTGAAACAAATCAAATTTCTTTGGCAAAAAATCTCAAATTACTAGCTTATATTTTTCTTGTTGGAGAAAACATCACGCTGGCGATCCCCGCGGCATGAATAAACAGCAACAACCAGTGGTGTAACCAGTCCAAACTTATTTTGGGGGGCAAATTTTTTGATTTCAGGCTAGCAACAGTATTTTATTTGGGATACCGCCTCTCAAAGCACAAAATGACTAGACATTCTAAACATTTTAGGGGGAATGGCCCCCTGGGCTCTTCCAGGGCTACGCCTATGGCAACAACATCGTAATTGATTGCGACAGAGGATATTCGCGCAGAAAAATCTCCTTCATGCCATTAACGAAAACAAATTCATTGCTTGTCAGAATCAAACAGAGTCTGCGAAATTTTTTCACCTCGCTGACGACAGTTTCCCCACTGTCGAGGTCGAAGACCCAACCACGCCTGCATTGTTGCAACGCAACGGAATTGTTATTTGCCGTAGTGTCAGCAAAACTGAAAAAAATTATTCTTTTCAGGGAAGCTTATCCTGCACATCACAAACAAACCAGCGTTATGAAGCTAATTATATCACGTTCCCAGAAATCGCAATGCAACAAACGTTTAGCAAAATCGCAGTAGTTTTACACACAATACCAAGATCAAAGCCATTAGCATGCGCTACTCATTAAACAAGACTACCAAACGGTCCTTAATGTTATTTCTAAAGCTACTTGGTGCATTATTTTGCTTTGGCAAACTTGACAACATAAACCGTATGCCAAGCGTTACCAGAAGCTTTGTTTTCTAACGGTGAACAAAAATTTGCTTAACCATTACACTCTTACACAAATAGGAAAACTTAGAAAAACATCGGAGCAAGTCCACTGCCTGTGAATGCCTGACGATTGGCGGATTCATTGAAGAGAACAATTTCCAAAGTTTTCTTACCTGTGACACTGATTTTCAGGCAACGTTGTTCTATTCCACACAATCCGTTTGGTTTCATTGATCATCTAACAAACAAAATCGTCTTTCAACTAACATAGACGAGGTAAATATTATTAAAGTTGCGAATGATGTTAGAAGATCGTTTCTGGTAAACTTTTTTAAAAATGCAGCAAGCTTTTTTTGTGCTGATCAAGACCCACTGCCTGGTGATGTGAAATGTTGGCATTGCTTTTGATTACATGCAACAGTTGAGATAAATTTTTTATTTTTTTGAAAGCTGCTTAGTTCAGCCATAAAGCGTCACATTAGTTTGAAATTTTATTTGATATAAAATGAAAGTTGAAAACCTAACTGTATTCTGCACGCAGTTTTGATAGGTTGGCTTCATACGCAGCTCTCTCACGAAGTCAAAAACTATTCAAAAATTAAATGTAAACGTCTCTGGAAGGAGCAACGTTTTCACTAAAGAACTTTCCTATAATTATCAGGCTCACGTGACCGCGTGCAGAAAATCTTAGATAAGTCATAAATCTTTACGTCAAGATCACACGATACCTCGTCATTTTCGCTCCGGCACATATGAACAGGGGTATAGAACAGAAAGTTAGGGGAGAACATGTGAAAGCCAAGAAACACGTAGGGCACCATGAAGAGAGTCAGAACGCGCTTCCATTTCAATTTGCGAGCGGAAAAATCTTTTCCTGCAGTCGCCTCTTCCTGGACATTATTGTTGTCTTCTTCGTGGGACATCATCGCAACCTTGTTGGAACCACAACACAAACTAAATTGCTTCGCTATGATCTTCACAATAGGATTAGTTCGGGCGGCGATATTGTGGGATATACGTTTAAACACGTTATTTTCATTAATATTATCTCACACAACAAGACATTTCAGGTCTAAAAACGAACTTAAATTTTCCTGCGTTAATAGTCGGTATTTGTCAAACTGTTTCATACAAAGCAAAATCAAAGAACCTAGTGAGGTCTGCAGAGCGATGTCAACCCTCCGACAGGAAATGACCGACATTGGTCATTTGGCCTCTGCATCCGACGAGCAGAATGAACTGTTCAGAAATGATTTGTGAACTGTCCAATCACCTTTGCAAACTTCAAGGAACATTTTGAGATTTTGAGTAGCAACTGCCAAGCGGTTACTCAAGGATAGAGAACATTTCCTGTTGGGCCACGAAAGCCGATGCATCGCTGCTTTGCTTTCGATTCACGCCAGTGACTTGCATCTGCTGAAACCTAATTTGAGCGCCAAACACCGAACGCTAATGCACAGCCCCTCATTATCAGCAGCAATGGCCTGGAAAGAACGCACATTGCACACGAACAGCCCAGGGGAGAATGCGATTTTAGCGCATGGTGTACATGTTAGTGATGTCAATGAGCTCCACCACAGATGTGTGAAAATAAAATTAAGCAAATTATTGTCAGCTAATGCAGTAATAACGGCCAAATTTCACTTTTAAATACCAAATGTTGCTGAGCGCAACGTTTTTCTATCAATGTTGTGAGCCAATACAGCAATAATGCAATTCTATTTTCAAAGCTGCCCAGGAAGGCTTTTAATGGACTGTGTGGTGGGGAAAATCATTTTCATCGTAAAATGTTGCCATTAAACAAAAAACACCCAAACAGTGTAACTAAAATTTTTGGTCAACACCTCTTAAACAGCAATGCGCACTTTGCAGTGTTTTTTAATTCACTAATACAGTGGTTCCCAAAGTGGGCCATACCGCCCCCCTGGGGTCGGTGAGAAACTCTACGGGGCGGTGAAGCTGAAATGGGCGATTGGGGGGCGATAGGAGACTCAGTTAATAATTACATTTCTGTTGTCTTACTAACTTTGAGTGACCAGATGTCATAAAAAACAACATGATCAACAAACATGTATGCGTGTAATTTGCAAACAAAAACTAAGCGTTTTGGAAACAAAACAGAGGTGAAATGCTATAGGAGAGGGCTTCTCAAACTTTTTCGTTCTGCGGCCCCGTTTTAACAAAGGTTTTTCTATGCGACCCTTCATGGATGGCCTAGATCAGTGGTTCTTAAGCATTTTTACATATCTTACTCTTTTATCAAACAAGATTGCCAGATTTTATTCCCAATACACTCAACGGTGCTCATTTATTAAAAATAAGAAATTAACAAACTCTTACTGTTTAAGATGATTTATAAAACTTTACATTCGCTGAAATTATGATCCAGTAAATTTACCCCTTTGGAAGGTGAAATTTATCCCCAGGGGTAAATTTACCCCAGGTTAAGAACCACCGGCCTAGATGTTAATGATACGTGTAAACGTCCCATTAAAAATCTCAAGAGGCATTTTTGTCTACGGCGAAATCATACAAATGCACACATCCCACGAAAGTTACTATACAGTAATAAAAACAACCAAGTGATGGAAACAGTAAGGCGAAAAAAATTAACAAAAAAACAATTCCCTTGATATAGACGTTGGCAAGTACAACTAATGGGATGGATGCACTTGATGATTTTTACGCAGATCATCCATTTGCAGATTGATAAAATTAGCCAAGGCAGGAAGAAAGACAATCTGAACGTTTTTCAAAATGCATTGGATTTTGGACTTGATGATTGCCAATTTTGAGAACGCCGCTTCACATAAGTATAATGCTGTGCAAACGGCTAAGAGTTTATGAACGGCTAGATCAGAAATGACTGGGTATTCATTTCTTGTTATCAAAAATCACATCAACTCTATTTTGAAAAGTCCAATTGCAAACAACTTTTGTCGGTTACTGACTCCGCAAATTCATCCTGTGGTTATAATGGCAGCTGTGTCACCTCCTGAAATTTCAATTGTGCACGGTTTGCGGATCCAGCTTTTCCTGAATCAAACTCTAAAGTTATTCTGAAACCGTCCAAAGCTTTACTTTAGTCTAAAATTGCTCAGTGTGCTCCCATAGCAGTTAGCCTATAGCTAGCACCGATCCTAGACTAGAGTTCTAAGCACAAGCATGCCTTCGGGTCAGAATGCATGCAACAAGGTCAGTATAGTCATTACGATGAAACAATTTTGACGAAACAACGCATAACTCGTGCTTGATTGAGTATTATCATTTGATAGTTAAAGGCAGACATCCTGGTAAAAACTGACAGCATGAAACGTGGAATAATTGCCCTTAGAAATGCAGTAGAAATAGATTCACTGCAGGCCTACTTTTAATTTTCTTGTAAAGTTCGCAAAAACGTTTATATCTGGTTTGTCAAGCCAATTTATTTCGCGACCCCAAAATTACACTTCGCGACCCCAAATGGGGTCGCGACCCATAGTTTGAGAAGCCCTGCTACAGGAGATAAATTGATGAACTGCAGTTTCCATCACTAAAGGTAAGCTGCATAGTAAAACTGTCCTCTATAGTGAAATTAATATGATTAGAGTTTTCGTCAGCTGGACTTCTTGGCACGGGTAAACTGCTACTTAACAATGCCCGTTTCGTTACAGTGACTATCACCGGTCAGGTGTGAGAATGCATGCTTGTACTTAGACTCAGCCTGTAACCAAAAGCGTGAGCTAATATTGGATGGAGTGAGTGGTTTAATGGTCACAAATATAATAATAACCTTGTACGAGTTCAATTCGAAAGTAGAAAGGCAATTTTTATGATTTGCAGATAGTGTTAGGTGGCAACAAGAATAAATTACCTAAAGGGAATCGAAAAGATTCCGGAAAACAGGTGTGTTTCAGAACGCACTTTAGCTTGAGCAGCGCCAAGGACATCCAGCGAGAGAGAGATGGTAGAGCCAGTGGACGACTGCAAGTGTCACGGTTACGTTCAAATACTTTTAAAATCTGCAGATTAAATTCAATCCTGCATTGCTCCGAATTCAAAATTTACTAAAACTTTGGCAGAGTATTAATGGATTAATCAAAGAACACCAAAGGGTTTAGAAGTGTTCTGCTAAGTTGAGGCAATGTGGTGCACTCGGATAAAGATGAAGAGAGTTTGTACGCTTGTGGCTGTACACAGAAGGTGGCTGTCAAAGGGTGTCACAGATACAGTATCTTGGCTGGCAAAGACCACAGATATCTTCACGAAGCTCAATGAAGTTAATTTGCAATTGCAGGGGAATGATGTTAACCTAATTAAAGCCAAGACAGCAATCTCCACCTTCTTGTCCAAGTTTAATGCTGTTCAAACGAAATCGAGCCCGTCATGAAATCTAACAGTTCCCAAATCATTACCTCTAACAGTTTCCAACTGCTAAATGAGTTAATTTACTAACTTAGGTTTTATAGTGAAATACATCTTGCGTTCATTATTGTTTTAATCATTTTCAAACATATCAAACATACAATACAAAAACATTGTGTTGATATGTGTGCTAGGCATGGTAGGGGGGGCGATATAAATTTGTTTGTCAGAAAAGGGGGCGTTAGCCAAAAATAGATTGGGATACACTGCACTAAAATAAATAAGCCAACGTTGCTATCAGCCAGAAATGCGGAACCAATTCATCATGGAAAGTAAACAAAGTATCGAAAATTAACCAACGACAGCAAAACTCTGAAACGTGTTAAAAAAAACAAAAACGTGTAAAAAATGTAATTTTTTGCAATGATTTAATTTCAAAGTGACAGCTTCGTTCTCCAGACGGCAACAGCCAATAAAGTAATAAAGCACGGGCAGATCATATGCATAAAGCTATTTTAGCTTAAAAAGCGTGTGCGAATCTCACCTGGCCCCTGATTTACTTTCAAATCACGAGAATACCTCATCTACGCTCCACTGAATGTTTAAATGTTGCTGATGTACCAAAGGCGAACACTTAGGCAAGCAGTGTTACCTCAAAACATTCCGATGCAGTAAGTTTCATTCGAAACTATGTCGCATTGAGAGGCGTAATTATCATCAAAGGTGAAGGTTTCAAAAACTCATTGCAGTGTAAGGATCCCTTTGCGGGCGCGCAGGGGAAGGTTTTCGGTGATGAAACGTTTAAAGCAAGCAAAGCAGTGTTTTTTTACGAACAGTGCCTGACATTTCGCAGCAAACCTGTTTTCGAAATTTTGGTCCGATGTGTTAAAACCAAAATGAGTGAACTCGCATCGGATCCGTGCAGTGCCATTAATGCATGGCTGCATTGCACTGCCCATCTCGTCATTTGCCATGTACAAATTGTTTGACGAACTTTACATCGTTATACAGCTGTTCCTTCGATTAAAAACGTTCGCCGTTCAGCGTGCTTGCGACTTCGTAACAACTGCGCAAAAGCCATGCCGGCCGGAAGTAATCTGCAGGACCAGCTTCCTTTCACTATCAGCTTCTTGACGGTTCAACCAAGGATGAACGCTCACAGGCGTTAATGTAAACAGAGCATGTCAGAACGTGCAACACCGTTTCACGAATTACGCGGAGTTATCAGTAGCGCAGCCTGGGAGAGCTAAGGGGTCAAGCCCCTTTTAACACTTGCTCAATTGCAAAGACTGGTGTTTACACTCAAACCCAAACAACAGGAAAGCAAATCACTTGGAAGAACCTCCAGCGTTTGTGTTGATGAACAGTTTTTTCCCTAACCAGTAAATAGACGCTTACGTTTGGCGATCTCATTAATTGAGAGTTTCCCGATTTTTAAAGATTTCATAAGTTCATCGCTCACCTCCTCCTTAACAAAACTTTGTTTGAGACCCTGAAGATGAATGTTATCCAAATTATTTAATCAATTATTTGGCAAACGTCAGTAGCAATGTTTTTTTACATGAAACACAACGTTTTTGTCGAAGAAAAGCGTTGCTTTTTAATAAAAATTAAAAAACAACAAAATCAAACATGTACTAAGAAACTCGCACAACTTCAACAGCGACAACCTTCTGCGTTTTTATTTCGTGCCTCGGAAAATTCCGTCAATTTCCAAAACAAATTGTTTTATGTGTTTTAGAACGTGTCGATCTCTTGGCAAGTCACGATGCCCGGTTCGATCCTCCTTCAAAGCAAAAGCGGAAAATTAAAATTAAACTTGCTTATAGGCCAGGTTCAAAACGTGATTCTCACTTCAGAAACTTATACAGCGTAACCAGATTCATCCACATGAATGCCTAGAAACTAGGCCTTAAAAGCCATAAGAACATATTGGTGCTAATGTGTAAAGTGAAAGATGCTGCTTAGCTCGTCGTGCAAAATGAACGATCTTTTCCCCTAAAGATCGTGGCAGGATGAAAGTCCTATACAATATACAGTAAGTTACGGAAGTACAGGCTATTTAAGCAGAAAATGCCCAACACAGTCTGCGTTTCCCTGGTGTCAGCAGAACTGATGTACAGCATAGACCACTCAACATGGACAAAACGCGATTCGTATCGATGTTCTTTTTTTCAAGCATATCTGCTACTGCATCGCAAAGTGCAGGGGTTCTTACCATGGGGTCTGTGAACCTCTTAGGGGTCCATGAATGTGCTTTAGGGGGTCTGTATACCAAAATTCAATCACGAAAATCCGCTAG
>JGI24021J15306_10007258_pt1 | contig 13482 bp, 6 predicted proteins | sample Ectturendosymbi1_FD_15306 | JGI IMG/M metagenome (IMG submission 15306) | reverse complement strand
GGGGGGGGGGCAGTGGAGCACGTCCCCCCATTTGAAATCTGTGCCCTCCCATTTCACGGTTGGCCTCCTGGTTGTTGCATACATCCAATACAGTATTTTAAAAATGTGGCCTCCCCTTCTGGTTTTAGGCCCCTCCTTCTGGTTTTTGCCCCCGCCTTCTGCTAAATCCTGGCGACGGGCCTGGCACGCTTGCTCCACGAATCGATTGGCTAAGGTAAATTACGACATTTAACAGAAACACAGGAAAAAGCAACCAATGAAATCCAACAGCCTTTTAAACTCAACATCCCAAAGTCACCAGATCAATTTTAACATTAAGCATATGGTAGCTAATTACGGTTTTGACGATAAACTCAAAATGTTTATGATACGCTTTTCCTGCTAGCATATCCATTCACCAGTGCCTCAGGTTGCTTACTTGCATATGATGCCCAAACGGTATGAGGGATGAGAACCACTCTCATCAGAAATGTTCTTTAAGAGACTGGGTTTAAGAAATGAAGCAGAAGTATTAAACCATCCCTTGCATATCTAATTGTGACTCTTTTATATATGTCAATGTTTGGGTTTGCCCATGTTGGCGGTGCAACTTTGGAGGCATTCACCGCGTGCCTTACTGCTTGTTGAAACAGCAAGGAACACACACTAAATACTGTCGAAGTGCACCAAGATAGCGGTACTGCCTTGCTACACTTCAAATATAGAAAGACTGCTCAACTCTGCAACGTGTCGTCCTACTTTACAAGAAAAAGTAACGCCTCAGCATTTCATTGCACATGTTTTGCAATACAAACTTATCCCCCTCTAAGGATAAGTCCTCGTGATACAGTCGTCCTTTCCGCTGCGTAATCCTTCCTCACTTACTTCGTGATATCTCATGTCTGATGTGCGCTTTGCGAATAACAACAGATAAAACATGCAAGACGTCCAACACGCTGGGAGACGTCCTACATCCGGCTTTCTTTGTTCTTTACCAGACTGAGCGGGCTTGTTGGACATCTAGGTTGAAATTGTATTTGTGCACAGCTCCATCACAATCCGCAATTGATGCGCATTGTGGCGTCATGCGACAGCGTCGTTCGAACCGCGAATGACCTAATCAGCGATTAACACCCAGAGTGCGGAAATTTAAGCCGTAAGACCACTTGCAGTGATCAAGTGAACCATTAACGCGGTGCTTTTATTTAAGAAACAGCATGAACGACCTATGGACATCGAAATGTGTGAATCGCCCTTTTTTATATAAACCGAATTATTTCCAATAGCTTGTTCTCATTTCATTCTTCAATCACGGTTCGGTTTGTGTAAAAAGTGCCGCGCAATTTTGTGGAAATTTTTTAGGTCAACAAACAGCGAAAACTACAGGGCTGCTTAATCTTAGATAACAGCAGTAAACTGCTGATATCACCCCAACAGCAAAATATTGGAAAAAACCTACAGCATGCTTTAGTTCCTTACAACAGGGTGAACTTATTCAAATGCAATTCTAAACGTTAATCATTTGAATGAAATGCTGCATCACTCAACATCTACAATGGCCTCCTGCAGAACAGGTTTGTATCCTTGGAGATTCACATAAATCTTTAAAAAGTGTCACCATGACGTTTAGTATGCGTTTATACTAAATGGTAAAGCTGCTGCATATGACAACAAATGTTTGGATGGTAAATGCCAACAAAGTACATTGATACGGATAGCGTTCGCTTTTACTAACCACATTTGGGCAAGAAAGAGAAGTGTATAAAGATTTCCTTCAGTCACTGAATCACGTGGATGGAATGAATTTTGTGTTATTGGCTTTATGTGTTGGCGAGTTTATTTATAGCTTTACCGAAAAGTAGTCGGATTTTTGGAATCACAACAGGCTTCCCGGGCCTACCTAAATATTTTCCTGCTATACGAAACTTTAAAAGAGTTCAGAATGTGATGGTAGCTCTCAAAACAGCTGCTTAAATTAATGTTATCTGTGAATGTCACACAGCGTAACGGTTAAATGTCGATAACTGTTTGATAATTTTGTAAAAAAGCGTTATTTTAGATGGGTGTGTGATTGTTGTTAGGATGAAAAAGTGGTTTCTTGGTTAATCATACCGGAGCTTACGAAATCTCTCACGGATTTTCTACAAGCAATTTTTAAAAATGCCATGAACTTGATCTAAAAACCTGAAAAGGGTGAAAGTGACCAAATATAAGAGTATGATCAGCAGATTTAAACATGCTCAGAAGCGCCACTCCGCACTGAACTATCTTTATAAACCTTTGACGATTTCTGCAGTCTGTTTGCAATCCAGGCAATCGCCTCTACACCTTTGTTGATATTTTTGAGTTGGTAGAAACTGTTTATTCTATGTAAAGCGTTTGGTTTCTTATGGTAGCCCAGCCCTTACAGTTTGCATTAAGGAGCTTGTTGTTCAATCAGAACCTTATTAAACTTACACCGCAGCTCACAGGCTTAGTTGCGGTCCTTTTCGTTTGTTGGTTCCCATAAAGTAGGCTGCGCCGTTGTGTTACGTCAAAATTAAGGCAAAGCAACGCGCGTTTGGGAATCTACGTATCGATCGCGCATTTTGCTGGGAATGTTCGTTTCTCCTTTTTCTGTCACCTGAAGATGCACTGCGGCAACAGGTGACCTTTTTCTCAGAATTTCAAGTCCAAAACAGGTGGGCTCGTTGACAACGTTTTGAAAATTAATTTGGGTCTATTTACTGGAGGAACTTTTAAAAACAAACAATGGAAATAAGAACTTTTATTTCAAAGCTTTCACCTTATGCCTCGACAAAAAGAAGATGATTAAACCTCTGTGAGGTGAAACAATAATGGCATTTCATTAGCGCAGCACGCATCTTTATACCAGCTTACAATCACAGGTGTAGGTTTTACCGTTTTATTGCTAAACTTGCGAATACTTCTGTTTTCAAATGTTCTGTTTTTGCCACAACCAAGTTGTTTGGGTTTGACAACTTAATGGCTTGCAAAACTGCAAAACTGTAGAACCAATATGGTGCCGCCTTTCTTTTTGTTCTATGGCAATGACATGGATGCATCTTACAAGTTTGATCATTAAGATTGTTGTATTGTCGGCAAGTCACCCGCTGCTGTGTAAAGGTCGGCTTCTTAGTAGGCGACGAATCGAATCATTTTTCATTTTTGGACGATACTCCTTCAGCAAAACGAGCAGCTTTTTCTAGACGTTTCTATGTTTCTCAGAGCGAACTGCGCAAAAAAGCAAAAATGTTACGGAGTTCATACCAATTTTTGATGGTTCCAAGTCGAATCGGCCCGTGAAAATTCATTTCCAGTTAGGCTGTAATGGAATAAAGCCAGCTTGAACGACTTACTTTTTAGTTTTTGCAGGGTGTCTAGTCATCTTGCTGGTACGCTTGATGGGACTCAACGTTAAAAGCTCCGTTTCGACGCATATGGCTAATGGTCCAAGATGTCTACAAATGTGATCCTTTTTCCAGTCTCTGTGAATTACTTTTTCAGACTGCAATACGCGAAACATATGGCGTTTTTATTTTTTATTGATAACGGTGGGGAACAGGCGTCTGATAGTTTTGTCTGCTGTCTTCAAGCATACGTCACTGCATTAAATGAATAATTCATTAGTTGCCATGGGCAACAGGTGCCACAGACGACAGACGTACGTGCTTGACGGCTGATGGTTAAACAGGGCCCAATTTTATCAAGCCAGTGACATTTTGCTTGCTTATCAATTATGCAGAGTCGCACTTTTCAGAATACTGTCTTCACTTGGACGTATCGACCCACAGCTCTTCTTACGGTAAACTTGGCACGATAGTGTTTTACACATGACAGACCGACTGAAGTCAAAAGGAAAGAAAGTTCAAGATTGTGTATTTGTAAGGGAAATAAAACGCTCACAGCTGCTGAAAACTTTTTGTCATGTTGCTGCCAAAACGTTTCTACCGATTTTGCCGAGAAAATGCTATGGACCTACACTATGTTGTAGCTTGCGTAAAATTTTCTCTATAAATGAATAAGTATTAAGATGTAGGCACTGAAGAAATTACGAAAAAACAACAGTTTCAGGTTAAAGGCAAGCAACTGCCTATTTAAGCGAAAATTTTCTCGCGGCCGTATTGCGATTTCTTTCATCCGGTGACGTTAACTTAGTCAAATACACCTCAACTTTGCCTCTAACCAAGTCTAGCCAAGGTATAACTGCTATGAATAAAAATAGGCTGCTTACTTGTTTGTCAGCATGTGATGTCATTCATCCTGTCTTCCTCCTTGTTGCAATGATTCCGTTGAGTTGACTTCCATACACAGATCATGCAAAGCGGTCATGGTCGCTGACGTCCAGCGTCCGCAAACTGCGGCGTACGTCAGCGAGCGACTAGTCTTTTATAGACGTCGGGCGTGCACTTGCCATATGCATGAGCTCCGGTGAGCGCGCCCAATTTCTTTTTTTGGTCGGCATTCCGCCAATAGAAAGCAGCGAGCAGGTCCCAACGGTTGTGTACGAGCAGACCTTCACAGGTTCCTCGCTTTGCAGCACGCAACGTACTGTCCACTCACGATGAGCAAGAGCACCTCCTCTTTGTTTCTGTATTGTTTCGACCGCATCCAACGGCATATGGCGATGGGCTGCCGAGCTCTCCAAGATAATCTGACGTACTGGAAGGTCATGCGTAGCATGCAACATTTGCTGTTAATTAGCATTCCCCCCACAAAGCAATTTCTGTGAAAGCCTGACGACCGAATCTCCGATGGAACACAGGAGAGTTTTTGTAATGCTGTCCGCAGATGACCTCGCATAGTTGATTACTATTCTCGTTTGAATAGGTGAACCAGAAACGGCACAGCCAATGCGATACAAACGCAAGATTTTCTTCATTGCATGGTCTAAACGTGGTTCAAATATTTTCGTTAACTTTCAGTAAAATAGTGCTCATTTGCAATGACATTTTCGTGTCAATACCTTAGCCTTTCCTCTCTGTATAAGGAACTAACAAAAGTTTTGGATTTCGTTGTTTTTGCAAAAAAATCAAAAGTAACCGTAAGTCACCTCAGCAAATAGCAATCTTTAGCATTTACTGTTGTAGATTGACAACACTCTGTTACCCTGCCAGTATTAGTTGAAAACCAACGAAGCAAGATCACGCTATCAGTATTAGTTGAAAACCCACGAAGCAAGATCACGCCAAAATTTGAAAGGTTGTGTAACGTTTCAATGTTGGAAATAGCGCTTTCAGGGTGTCGAGATCAAAGATGTGCACAAAATCGATAAAATTGCCGCGAATGATCAATTGCAAGCTCATCAAGTTTGCGCTATAGTTGTTAGGACATTATTTCACTTGGCACACATTTATACAGGACAGGACATTTTGTGTTTAGAGCAAAACCGTGTAGTTTCAAAATTTTTAAATAACGTGAAACTTGGATGAGTGAAACGAGTCTTGTCTTTTTTTGACTACCGTCTCTGACAAAGTTCAATTTCCAAGTCATTTTACTGTATGTTCAAAGTAAAGGAAACCACTACTGGGTGATTATGGCAAAACAACAAAACAACTACTGGGTGATTATTATCTTTTTTTCAGGATTTGTTGGTCCTTCCGATTCACACATAATATGCAGTTAGGACTTTAATAGGCCCGCAACCGGGCAATGGCCCCCTCCCGAAATTTTCCACAACATGTTTAGCTGTTAGTTACAACAACTAGTTACAATCACTTTGCCACCCTGAATATATCAGCTGATTTTGGGTCTTCAAATAAAATAATTTGCAAATTAGATTGATTTCATGTACATTGTACAGTTATAGTTGATAAAAAGAAATTACTTGAAACCTACTCTGGTCGAATTCTACGATGTTATTACTTCAAGTTAATTTGTCAAAAATTCAGTGAACATGCCGGGAAATTCAATTTCTGTTATAAGCAGTGTGATTCCAAGCGTCTATAGAGTTTGCACGTATCGACTAACCTACATTTAAACCCATACAGCAGTGGTTCTTGACCTTGTTGGAGGCAATGAACCCCGAAAGTTTCATCCGTGCATTCACCGATCCCTTAGTAGGTAAGAAAAAAAGAACACGATTTCTTCAAAACACAGCCATAATCTTATTAAGGGATTGTTGCAAGTCAGAAGATCGGTAAGCATCAGATTTGCTCAAAATTCAACCTTGCAAAAGATGCTGCTATAAAAATCAGAATGGCTTGTAACCTTGCTAACCTTGGAGAGAAAAAACACCAAATAACGATGAAACTAATTTTGATCCACGACCACTGGGCTTTCTTCAGTCGTGTTTTTAGAAATCGACCCTTCTAATGCGAATGATCGATTTTTAACTCTCCGTCGTAACTTCGTTAGAGCCAGTTATATACACTAGGGCGCATATCTATATCACATTGGTTTTATAAAGTCCGCTGTTCGATTTCAACATCGCGTCGTGTTAATGCACCGTGATTAAATGGTGTAATGACGCATCGCTATCTGTGCGTGGAAACACGTCCCAGCAACATAATAAAACTACATTTACGCTGTTACATTCTGTACGTAAACTATCAAGATGCAAATTCATATGATAAAACCTAACTGCCGGAAAAATGCAAGGTAGCCGTGTTTTACTGCAGCAAGGTCTTAGAGTCCAAATTTTTTAACCCATTAAGCAGGGCCTGCTGGATATTTTGACTCGCCTGGCAGTAGTTGCTTTGCTTTATAAATGACTTATTGCGCGTTGCTTTTCAGAGATAAATCTTACTTGCAAAATGCAAAAAGTAGCTCTTTAGCAAAACACTTTTTGGTAACTAATCACGTATAAACCAGATGGCGGGGCCAAGTACGCATCCCGATTGCTTGTATCTGCTTTTTTGTACCAGAGCATGAATATTTGATTGCTTGTGGCGATTGCCAATGCGCGTGTAAATGACCGCGTCGCTGAGCTGCACTCACGTCGCCAGCTGCAGCATCAATGATTGGTCAATATCGACGTTTTACTGACCAGCGACAGGCCGTAATTACGCGGAGCTTGCTTGGTCCGCTTTCCAGCAGTGATGCGTCTTGCGTCATAAGGCTGGTTAAAATCAAAAGAATTTTGTTGAGCGAAAGAAGCTTAGAAGCTTTTCAGTTCTTATTCTTGTTGGCTGCTTAGAAGGCCGTTTTCAAATGAATGTGATTGGTCAGCCATCATGAGAAAATCGGTGCAAGTTCACTTGTTTTGCTAGCAACAAATCTTTTACCCGTTAAACTCAATTTCTTATTAATCAATTAATGTTTCAAGAAGAATGTTTAGTGCTGTATTGCAGCCAACCGCCATCGGTGTTTGCTGAATGCTTTAATACTTGCACGATATGGAAAATTTTTCACTATGAAATATCTCTTTCTTGGGTGAAATTACTAATTGATCTAAAATGACAACATAAATCTCTGTTGAATACAAATGCAGTTTGATTTTGTTTTCTAAACAATTTTTCAACAAATATTAGAACATTAAGANCAAAGGCACAAATTCGAACTAATTTTCACGGCAGAGTTAATCAGCTTCCTCTTTTCTTTCTGAGCAAAATGCGGAACACTTTCGAGTAGATTCAAATCTTTTCATCATGAAAGGCGTCACAGTGGAGCACAATACTAGTTATCGACAGATATTTTAGTGAGGATGCTCATAAATTCACTCTGTTTCGCGTAATTTTGAGTTCAATGCATACTGGCGAACAAGAACAGCTTTGCCATCCACCAAAAGTCAACGCCTGGACTGAGGAAAACAGACGTGCCAGTAAAGAGACAACTGAATCATAACTCGCGACCGCCCGTGGAACAGACCGGCAATGACAACAAGGAAATAAATGGCGAAACAAACGCTTGACCTTTCCGGTGTCAAGCGAAATTTCTGACCTCTGCGAAATTTCTGACCTATTATTGTTTGTCAGTCATTTTGCTTCTTAGCTTAGAGCAAAGAAATAAAGTCTAGCGATTACTTTGATGTGTGCTGTGTAAAATAAAACATTTTGGTTAGATGTCAGATGCCCACAACAAGCTGCAGTACAGGAATTACTGTAACCAGTGAAAAATATTGGACTTAGTTTTAGACCTCGATTATATTTCTTGTTATAACCGCAATCCAAGCCTTAATCCGACACACTTACCTAAACACTAAACCGTAAGCCCAAATCATCAATTTTTCTCAGCGTATTTGATATGTAGAATATGACTCTGTGCATGCACACATGGCGTGAAGTCAGAAAGTTCGCAAGTCAGAAACTTCATTTGATACCGGCAAAGACTAAACCATAGTTTAAAGCCGTCACAAACGTTGGAAACTGAATGTTTTTTAACAAAGCAATTACAAATACACACTTCGCTTCGTATCTTTTCCTTTAATGTGCAAAAGTCTGTACTTGATCATAATCGCGGCAGTGCAGACGCATGGAAGTGTCTCGAGATATTTTGACAAACTGCCATGCAATGCACTGCTTGTCGGTATCTCGCTTCGAGACTTACCCCTATGGCAGTGATCTCAACTTACCTCTGTGGCTGGACCACCGGCGGTCCACTTGGAATTTCTAGTGGTCCACAGAGAGTTCCATAAATCCTTGATAAAACGTTCCTGAAAATCGTAACTTTGTGCAATACAGTTTTGACTTGGTGTTCATGAGATGTCAGCATAGCCAAGTCGTCCATTGGATATTTTTTTAAATGGTAGTATCAAATGAAGTTTCTGACTTGCGAACTTCAAATGAAGTTTCTGACTTGCGAACAATTATTACATCACAGAAATGAAGTCATTTAACACTATAGTAAAGTGTGTCATGGGCCAAGAAAGGTTGAGAACCCCTGCTCTATGGGAATCCTTGACGGGTGAGTCGGAATAAAACCAGTAAACCTAACTGCTGTTAGGTTTAAAAGTAAACGCTTGGTCAATTTTAAAATTGAGTAAAACTCCTTTCCCTTCGAGAAAGATCGATAAACTAGAACAGTATGGTTGATGCAGGCAAAAATTGTTTATTGGTTGTCACTTACCAACCGATATACCATGGTCTCAAATATCACCGTAAAGCAAACCCGAAATCTGCAATAAGGCCCACATTGGCAGTTACAGCACAGTGACAACTGGGAAATTGTTAAGCGAGAAGATAGCGCATTCTTCTCACAGCATACCCTGCATCGAAACCCTTCCTATCTCCAAGCGAGGCCTGCCGGAAGCCTGCACCGTTGTCGAGGTGGCCGAATGAATAATTTAAAAGAAGCATGTTTTGCTGCACCCAACTTTGAAGACGTCTTGGTAACGTGAAGTGGCTGCCGCCTCAAATAAAACTTTCATGGAAAGGGTGAGTTGATCTCATCCGACGATTTCAAATGTAATTTGATTTCTTACCAAGCTCAATTTCCACTTGCTTTTGTTAAAGAAAGTAGAATTTTCTGACTAAACGCCACTAACTTTATTCTTAACATTTTTTTTCATCGGTAACGGTGGAATGCTAATGTTCAATTGCAGCACAGTTCTATCATTTGCGCATATAAACATGAGGTTTGTGTTATGCATTTCCACGCCGGTACTGACTGTAGTTTCAGAGTGCACTTAATTTTTGTTAATTCAGATCTAGCTACTTTGGAGACGGTTTAGATTTATCAGACTGAATCTATCATTTGTTCTTTCTGTGGTTTATACCACAGCACAGCTGAACTTTGTTTTTGTTTAAGCCAGTGGTTCTTAATCAATGGTCCCCCTAATGTGCGCAACTGCGCGGTACCACCAGACCATTTGCGCAGTGAAATCTCATTCTCGCGCACTTGCGAGTCAAACATCATTAACATTGTTTTGTGCAGAACGCTTCTGAACATATCGCATGGACTTTTAGAAGCTCTTTGAAGTAAATTGTACTTAGTTCGTATTTTGATAAGATTTTATACTTACTCTAATAATTCACAAAATTTGTTTTTCATTTAGAACTCTGCTAACTCAGCCTTAAATTATTAATGCTCACTAAAACAAACATTTGCACAGTGAAAAATGTGCTTAGAGGGAACACTTCTTAACCTTTACAAATCCGCCGAGTACCTGGGGTTATTCTTCAAGTCTGTTTGGAACCCCAATTTGGTGTACAGTGATAACAGGAAACAAAAATAGCAACAAGAAGAAAAAACAGATTACTGAGACAAAGTCAACCAACAGTTTACTGTAGCAATGCACTGTTTTTCAACGTTTATTTTCTGTTTTTGTTTTTTTGCGACAATCTGGGAGATTCGTGGCTTTGTTTCCGAAAGGTAAACCCTCATGTGATTTTCACAAGGAAGTCTGTTCTGTTTTATGTTAAACATCCACCAATATGGAAAAAACATGCTCGCAAAGCTGCTACGAACGATTAGAGAATCTCGAGGGCAAATTTAGTGGTACGCGGTTACCCTTTCATTTGGTGACAGCAAAACCTATGAAGATATGTTGTGCTGAAGGTATGCATTTGAATCTCGCTTTCCTGAAGCTCAGTGATGCCATCAGTGTGTTGATTATTTATATCTGCACTTGCAGCTCGGCATTGTCAAAACCAATTGGCTACCTTATCCATGTTGGATACTGCCGTCGGTCATGGACATAGTACCCAAAATATCATTTCAAGTTATGCATAAGCTTTCAGGTGAGTAAGGACACCAATGATGTAGGCCAAATAAGCCAAGATGAGAAGAAATCGTGTCCCTCGTAGTGTTTTTAATGCCGGTGGTTGTGATTTTACAGAAACTTGGATAGTTCTGCACACAAAGCAAAAACACGACTTATCACCTTTCCCGGGATAGCCAATGAACTTCAGAAGGATGCAGAAGGACGTAGACTTGTGAGTCAGTTTCTTCACACAGCTGCATAAAAATGCGTTAATTGAGAGCACGCCCTCACACGTGAGTAACAGTTCGAACAATAATTTTGAAGCTGCGAGTACTGAAGGCAGCATTTTTGATACGAATGCGTGCCTGTGCAACATGCAATATGTCACACAGTTAAAATGATGTGTGGAGTATCACTCTTAATAAAATTATTGTGAATAAGTAAACTATGTTCAATGGTGAGAGTTATACCTTGGTAAGAGCAAAAACAATGGGAATAATTGCACAGTATTACGCACTTACGATTAGGATGGAGCGTATCTTCACTTTCAGTGAATATACGCTTTGAATAAGATTAGGATGGAATTATTACATCACAGAAATGAAGTCATTTAACACTATAGTAAAGTGTGTCATGATTAACTTGCTGTGATCGTAACCGCGTTAGTCATAGTCTACTTCAGCCAAGATCTCCTGTGCTGTGCACCTTTACTTCTTAGGACAAGGACAGCCATGTTGCGCTAACTTAATCCATGAAACTGAAAACTGTTCTATTTTGACATATAGTTATTTAATAAAATATTGCCAAAAACGTTTGCTGAATTTTTATAATTCACAGAAAGCACTGTCGAAACCCTGAAAAAGCTCCGTCGAACCTCACGGGTTCGATTGAACTCAGGTGAGCCACTGGTTTAAGCATAAAACTGGTAAGAAAACAGTAATTCCTTCGCCATTCTGCCCTTTCGTGACTGTACACAGAGCTCACAGTATTCTTTGATTACAATTACTTTAGCAGCGTTTAAAATCTGACGCACATAAAGGGACAAAATTTTTTTCAAATAAAATATTTTTCAACTTTCTAAAAGTGGAAGCGAAGTAAGACATTTTGTTAGGACGGAAGCGGAGAATAATTAATGTTGAATGTAAAATATATTTAATATGAACTCAATTTTGTCTATGCTCGTAAAAATTGGGTCAAAACGGTATACGACGCTAGGTAATTAAAATTGAATTTAGTGAACTTGACCGTGTCATTTAGGATCAAGGTGAGGATTTTATACCCAGTTTGTTGTTGTCAATTTTGAAGTGATCTGAAAATGAATTAATTTTCCTTAACAAGGCACAAGATCTTTGCAAACAAATTCTATTTGACTTCCAATAAAGACAGCGGTGGTCATGCTAAAGTATGTCTGCTAGCATAAAGACATCGGGGATTGAAAAGTTGCAACGTATCGTTACGCTGAATTTTCAATAACTTAAAGCATGACTTCTTTCTCTGCGGTGTTGAATTACCAGTTGCAAATCCATTGAGTTCATGATCCACTGAGCGTTAAAATTGATCACACCAGTAGAAAATCAGATAGCACGTACACGCTCACGTTATTGTAATGAGAAAAATGTTAGCTGTAGGCATGAAATTTGAATGAAAATAATGTCGTGATGTGCAAAAAAACAAATATTTTGGTTTTAGCCAGAGTGAGATCTCTGGGATGAGATCGACCGCTTTGCAGCAGACACAACAGTTATGTCAAAACGAGCAATGATGTCGAGAAAACTTGAGTATCTTAGGAAATCAAAGTTGTATGCGGATGCTCCAACTTACTTTTTTTGAGCCAGGAGACAATTGCAGTAGTTAATGACAAAAAGTGTTGCACTTTAACAATCTGGAGGCGAGACGTAATAAGAAGGCTTTTGAATAATGTACTGCGCACGCTGTTGTCCGAAAGGAAACGTTGGCTTTCCACGATTTTTTCAAGTAAGTTGTAAACAAAAATGGAAGTCATTTCCAAATGTATGCGGTGGCCTTTCCACACGTTAACAATACACGTGACTGCCTTGAACAGGTTAACAGTGGCATGGAACAATCACACAAATGCATTATTAGGTCACAGCATAAAAGAATAAATGTGTTTGCAATTGAAGGAACCACAAACAAATGGCAATAAAAGTACGAACTATTTCGCTGGAAAGTTCTCTTTGAAAGTAATCCCGTTATTTGTGAGGACAAGACAAGGGTATTTGATCGTTGCAATTAATTGGTAATTGCGATTTTCCTAAAAAATTTCTTTTATCAAGTTATGGTTCAAAAGTCAATTTCGAACAAAAAGCAAGAATTTCAAAAGTGTTCATACTTATTGATCTGATGTGTGAAGTTTGATTGCTTTGTCAAAATTGAGAAATCAAGATATGAACAGCACATTTACGAACTTTAGAACTGTGGCCTTTCTAAAAAAATCGTTTTTAACTGTTTATTAACAGTGCTATCGTAGCTTTTTCATTTTCAAGTTAAACTTGTTTTGCCGAAAACTTTCCCCAGGCTTAGCAACGCTCTTAGCGTGCTTCTGATTAGCTTACTTCTCAAACCCGCTTTCCCCTGAGGAATGTGGATAGGGCAGCAGCCCTGAGAGTTTTGGAAATGCCTAACGATTTTCAACAACCTCTGACACAGTGGTTCTTAACCGGGAAGCACGCCTCTCAGGGGGGCGTCAATGAATTTCCCGGGGACGCAAGCCCTCACGCTCCACACCATGGAATTTAATGAACAAATTTCAACCTATTTAATGTCAGGGGCTTAAAACAAAGAACAATTACTTAAGAGAGACATGGTACAGAAAAGGGAACCACTGCTCTAACAGTTCTGCTGCATCTACATCAAGTCGGCCAGGTCGGAAATCTAATCATGCCACCTAGTTCTTGTTCGAT
>JGI24021J15306_10007256_pt1 | contig 13484 bp, 8 predicted proteins | sample Ectturendosymbi1_FD_15306 | JGI IMG/M metagenome (IMG submission 15306) | reverse complement strand
TAAGATGAAGCCAGTTATTACAGATATCACAATAAATAGCTTTTGAACTACAATTTAATGCTTTTTGGCATTTAGGACAGACATCCATTTTTATTTAGGTTGTTTTCTAAGTTGGTTAAAAACATGTATCTATTTAAAAAAATAAAAAAAATAAAAAAAAACAACTTCTGTAACGTTTCTGCGGATTCACCGCGACCACACTGTCCGAGGGGTGCAAGTTACCACCGCATGCTGACCGCCCAAGTCTTGTTGGTAGACTTAGGCAAATGCTAGCCTCATAACGTTGCTGACGTTATGCCTAGATAAACACGGCTAAACCATCACCACAAGGTGACAGCCCAAGTCTTNTAACATTTCTGCAGACCCACCGCGGCCACTGCGTCCCAGGGAGTGTGCAAGTTACCCCCCCACGCAGACTGTCCAGGGTTGGTTGGTAGACTTAGGCAAATGCTAGCCTCATAACGTTGCTGACAGTACGACAAAACCACAACTGCTGGATGACAAATCAAGGCTTGTAAGGTTTCTGAAGGGTCGCCGCGCTGATCCCGTCCGAGGGAGTGCAAGTTGTGACCACATGCTGACAGCCTGGGTGCTGACAGTTACAGGTTCGCTGCCTATCAAAGCCCCTAACAAGGCCTGAGAACCACTTCCTTTACTACTTGAGTGCAAAGCTATATTCGCTGTGGCGAGTTTTCATAATTCATCTGGTCAATTTTGCAAAACCTGCATGGTATTTTAATTGTTGTAAGTTTGTCCGTAGTCGTGTCAACATACGGGTCTACTTAATTGTCCAGTTTGTCTAGCAAGGTTTTATTGATCGCTTTGGTCGGGATCGAAGACGCTTCTGATCTTGGTTCTAAGTGTTGCTCACAAGTCTAGCTAACTGATCCTGCAATCAGGGGGAGAGCAACCGAGCAATTCCCCCTCGAAATTTTCAAAATCATGTTCAGTTTTTAGTTCAGTTGAATATATTAGCTGGGTGCGGCCCTACTTGCTAAGTAAACAAGTACATAATTTCTGTTTTCGTTGAAAACCATGGCAATCCAATGCTTCTTACTTTACAGATCATGGCAATGCTTACTTGAAAAGAAATGCCCTGCGTTGAAAACCTGCAGATAGCCTACTGTGTAAATTGTCGAAATACTAATATACCTGGCTATTGCTGCCAACGAAGCGTTTTTTGTGATTGTTACCGTAACATGGGGCATTTTCTTTGTAGTTTTGGAAGGATAAAGCGTTTTGTGACCATCCATTTGCATTGCATCGTCAGCAATGTTTCCCTAAAGTGCGCAAAAACTCTGGACCACCAGAACTGTTGCACAGTGAAATCTCATTCTCACGCACTTGCAACATTCCAGAGCAATGGAAACTCCACCGAAAACAAGGAGCTATTTGAATGAAATGTGTGTTTTGTTTGTATTTTGATAAGATTGTGTATTTGTTAGGCCTATATAGTTCACAAAGTTTGTACTTCATTGAAAACTCCACTTACTCAGCCCTAAAATAATCATGATTACTAAAACAAATATTTGCTCAGCATAAAGTTATCTTAGAGGGCACACTGACCGTCAGCAATTTGAAAATGACAAAAAAATGTCGACGTTGCCCCTTCCTGGAAAAATTTCTGCGGACGCCCATGAATGATCGTGCTTTCTCGCTTTCGTTTTTTCGTTACTTTCGTGTTTTCACTCATTACGAATCATTTGTTTCTTTCCATTCTCTTAATCTCAGTTGCAAAATAAACAGAATCAATCCGCTTCTTGTTATTATTTCATCAAAATTACCTGCAATAACAAATGTTATACACAAACTACTGTGGGTGTTGCAGACTACTGCAAACGACAATTAAAAATTGTAAGGTTTCCCATTTGAAGAGCACTGATCCAAACCGCGTCCAAGTGACTACGCTCACTTGCTGAACATACAAGTCAAATAGCACCATTGCACTGTGCTGGCTACTGTCACCGGTAATTGTGTTGTAACAAACGTGACCTACAATGAGAATAAGTATTATGTCGTCACGTGAACTGTTTATCTCGAGTCCTCGATGTAGCTGCGCCGACGTCAGTGACCACGTCATATCCTTGTTATGTGCCACCAGTGGCGTGCGCAGAAAATTCCCGAGGGGAGGGCAAGTTTCGTCACAATCGTGTGACATCACAAATCAACTTTAGGACGACCATTGTAAGGGGTCTGGGGTCATGCCCCCGGGAAAATTTTGCAAACTTACACCAAAAATACGCATTTACACCTAGAAATACGCATACTGTTTAGTATTTTGTTATTTTTAAGGTCTGAGGGGGGGGCATGGCACAGTGGCCCCCTCCTCCGTACGCTAGTGTGTGCCACATTGCTTGTTGGTTCCGTAGCGGTGCAGTGTTAAAGTTTGACCAGTTTTAACACTCAAGCTTCTTCTAAACCAAACCACGCTTATACTTGTTTCCTCGTAAATGTACGTATGCAAAAGTGATTGATTTACGCTATATGGTCATGTGAAGAATTGGATTCATTGCAAATCGATATGGCATCCCTCCTCAACAAATTAGCCTGTGTCCGCTACTGGAGATGGGGTGATGTTCATGTGTGCCCATGTGCATGATGTGACTTTTTGCTGTAACACAGTAAGAAATGTGGCTCTTGGTCTCTAACCGTTGGCCACCCCTGTTGTAGGCGAACTACAATAAGTCGTTCCTAAAATGGCTTTAGTTCAATGCCAAAGCCTGGCAAGGATTGAAGGTGTTCTTTGATTAGGATTGCCGCTTATTGTATCGTGTTTTCGCGTGCACCTCTGATAAGAAAAAGTCAAAATTATTTTGCCCTTATTTTTGGAAGCTGTAGTCAACATTGTTGTTGGAAATCGAAATCTTTCGCGAGGTTTGCCACTGTCGTACCATTTTCAGTATTGAGCGAGACAATCATGTCATATATTGGCGTATCGGGATACTGCTTCTTTTGTTCGAGAATTCACGCATTGCTCCACCAAGACTGTCGATCAAACTAACTACAGTCGTAACGATCTATAACACTGTACAGCAGGTTTTTTAAAGGTGTTTTAGGGACCCGATTTGGGTCCCTAGAATTGAAAAGCGAGTCCCTAGAATCAGAGAAAATCGGCTCCCTACAGGTCCATGCCGGGTACCTAACATTTTCCAAAAGATGCCCCTGCTGTACAGTGAAATTAATGTAACGATTTGCCTTCATTACCGCTGATGGCGCAATCCTTGACGCCATTCTCACGTCAAACCTGTCACGGCTAAACGATTGGCCGCTTTAACTTAATTGCGTTCCTGTTCGGTCACAAAAGTTTTGTGTGGTGGCTTCACGTAGCCGAGCTTACACTTCAAACTGTACAGGAAACTTGCAGCTGTCGTCATAAACAAAATATTCCGCTGGGACTGATAAAAATCGTGCCACAGGCGGAGTGATGGTATAGCAAAGGTCGTTATAGCCGAACTCGAATGCACGTAAAAGATAGGAATTCTGCCGTGACCGACGAAAAACCGTCGTTACAGCCGAATCCTGCTGTATATCAAGTTTTCGAAAACCCAATACAATTCTGGTTCATTAACTGTGGAACTTTTCGGCGTAACGCGAACTTACTGGTAGCTCCAAGATGTGCACATTATTTTCGTCCTTGCAAATGCTGTTGAAGTACCATGACAGAAAAACCGTTTTGGTAAGAGCACAGCACGGCGCTCAAAAATGTTGCAAATTTACGGCTTCCAAGTTTTCCATGCAGTTTTTTTCACTCTGCCCGATTGGGAAAAAATGTTGCTTTTGCACTTTTGCAAGTCGAACCAGAATCATTTTGACTCATTTGAAAATAGACGTGAGCTTGGTGTTGAACATTTCAATCCAGAACCGTCGCAGAAAGTCTTGAATATGGAAGATTCACGTTTGTGCAGGGAGGCTTGACGTTCTGAATATTTATTAAAAACTCTAGTGTTTATAGTGTTTTATACTTGAATTCGGGGAGACTTGGAGCATTGCTTAAGGGTGCTATGCCCACTCGGTGCGATTTTTTCACTCGCTCTTTTTCGTGTTTGGGCATTTGATTAAGGATTTAAGGAAAAGAGGTCTTTCTTGTAATGACATTAGTGAGCAATATAATCTCTGCCGTTACGCTTGTGTATTTATATTTCTCAACAAAAACACAATCAATTGTTTCGCAAAATAACTGAAGTGCAAATGTTGTTGCGTTTCAAAATCGTGAAGAGGTCGTTGCTCGCAAATCTCGGCTTGCTATCGGTAGGTTCAAGTTATTGCGCGAACAACATGTGGCGAGACGATCGAAGTGTGACATTGTGGACAAATAACATTTCTATTTGGGCAAAATGCTTAGTGCAGCAACTGATTGTGTTACTGTACTTCAGAAATACCAGTGGGTATTTGTAACCGCATATATTGCGTTGTACACGAGAGATGGCGTATATCTGCCTGCGACGCATATATACAAGCATTCCGTGCTGAGGACACCTGTCCTTTAAATACAACATATCACTAAGATTGCTACGATCAATTTGATGGCTAAGATCACTTTTTGCACATTCAATAGGTTTTTCAAACTTACAGTATGATCCAATTCAAAAGTGGTTGATTACTGGTAATCGAACTGTCTGGTTTTAAGAACCACAACTGCACCGTAACCAATTTTGTAATTGGTTCGACACCCTGAAAAAAAGCAGCAACCTATTTTATGTTTTGTACACTTTTCTGAGCTTGGTTATTGGTCTTGTGGAAACCATATCCTAAAGTCATCAGCAAATCATAATTTGGACTTCAAACCTGGATACAAACAACGTCTAACTTCAGAGCACCTATACTAAATTTATTTCAAAATAAACCACTTAGAGTAGTTCTGTTATGGAGATAGCTGTCTCAACGTGCAGTGAGATTTCCATGTAGCGAAATATCTCCATCTCAATCGACTACATTTTGACGCGAATGTTTTTTTATCAAATAACGAATAGGTACCCATGCGGTGGCAGAGCAATTCGCTGATCTTGCACTGCGGGCTGATAGTTCAAACTGTTCTGACAGTGACCTTGAATATTCGTTTGGAGAAAAGCAATACATTGATTTGACTTCGCAAGTGCTAGGTTTAATTCAAAATACAACCACAAAGAAGTGCTCAACGCGAGGAACCAACATTATTCCAAGCAATTTCCAATATTCTACGACACCCAAAACCTGTTAGCAATTAGCTGAATGTGCCAATGAAAATGACGAAGACCAAGGACGCCATCAATAAAATTGCATAACAGAATAAAACAAATGACGTAAATTCAAACTCTGAATTGAACAGTAGGAAACATGACCACAAATCGGCTTATAGTGGTTTCACGAAATTCTACAAATGAAATGCTTTGTTTAGACCTAACACATTACATGTACCGTGGGCCTTTCCACTCATCTAACCCTTATCTCAGAAGTTCTGCAACGGATTACGACCGGTTGTAAAAATACGTCATAATTAGAGTGATCGTATATCGACAACAAGAACCTAACATAAATGGTATTTTAAAAGAAAAGAGGCACCAAATAACGTTCCTTCGTTGACATCACACAGCAGAAAATGATCTGCAATTCAAAAATACCTATTACCTTATTTGGAACATATATATTCGATAATGCTTTCGGCGAAATCGGTAACTTTTTACTGCATTTTAAAGAGACCGTGTACTAGCCTATTTCCAAACATAGATCTTGTGAATTTTCGTTACTGTTATGCAGAAAAGTGGTCACGTAAAAAACTGCAGCTCAAACGAGCTAATTATTAAACCAGGCCAAACATCTGCGTATCAAAAGTGTTTGACAAGCACGATTCAAGCGCAAATAAATCTAGATAAATGACATAAATGCGAGATAAGTGAAGAAAGCTTGCTAGTCAGTGGCAACACAATTGACGGTTACGCACCATCACTCATAACACCCAAAAAGTACTTGCATTGATCTCCGACGTCATAATCACCATTCCTGGATTTTTCGATCAGAGACAAGCTCTCCGTGGGGTGTACTTGTCCCGGGGGGAAGAAGTGCAAGATATACGGGTGTGTCAGCTCCTTCCTCGGGTGATTTCAGAGCATTTTGCCCAGCCATATCAGTACGAACCCAGCCTGGGTCGGCGGCATTCAAGAGAACATCATTTCTTCCACTTTCACGAAGCATGCGTGCGTGAATTCTTGTCATGACTGTAACAGCAATTTTAGACACCCCGTAAGCACTGTTAGGAAAACCGTGGCTTTCGTGCTTGCCATCTTGAGCGAGCGAAACAAACTCTTCCATTCGGTTCTTGAGATGCTTCTCGGTAATACTATCGGACCGAAATTCCTTTTGCAGTTCGAGGCTGCATTTCTTCAAAGCCATTTGACTCACAAAACTGGAAATATTAACGACTCTGCCGTTTGGCCTCACAATAGGAATCATTGTCTTGTACATGTTCAAATTGCTGTAGAAATTCGTCGCCAATGTCACCTTTGCCTGTTCACCAAATGGAGTTGGATCTTTGTTCTTGAAAGCAATTGCTGCATTGTTTACTAAAACATCAATACCCCCATACGTATCTTTTATGAAATCGTATAACTTTTTTATGCTGTTTTCATCATCGATATCCAATTGGTGATACTTTACTTTCAGGCCTTCACTTTCGATAAGTTTAACAGCTTCTTTTCCTCTATCGTTGCTTCTGGATGTCAGAAACACATCGCCATCAAATTGCTTGCAAAGGGCTTTTACTATGGCAAGACCTATACCTTTGTTTCCACCAGTTACAACTGCCACTTTAGTACCTTCCATAATCAAGTCCTAATGAGAAAGTCTTACAAATTTTTTGTAAAGTTTCTGAAACAATGAAATACAATAAATTAATGACCATTTGAATTCATCTTATGATGCAAGTGAATAACATGCAAATTTAATAGTAAGAGCTTAACACAAAAGAACAATTGTGAAGAAATCTTATAGAGTGACAGCAATTTGCTGACAGTCAGGGACGCCGGAAGAGCGATAGTGCAGAGGGAGCAGTAAAATAGTTGAGGGTAATTCAAACGTATGAAAAAACAAATAAATCGTTATTAATATGCTTGTTAATGTTCAGCAACAATGCTGACCTCAAAAATATTAACAGAAATTATAGAAAACCATTCTGAATTTTCTGGGTGCGCAAATAGTTGCAAGAAGTTTGTTACAGGTCGATCTTGATAAACCATGATATTATCTATGATAATGTTATGAAAAGGCACCGCCGCCCCCTTACCTCTTTAAAATGATCAATGCCCTGCTCTCCGACATCCCTGCAAACAGTTACTATTTTGAAAGCAATAGAGTTTGACATTCACAATTTTGCACACCAGATTTTAAAGCATTTTAGGTAGCAAAGCATGTTTTTCCAAAATACCACCTAAACCTGAAACCTCCGTTGCCCTAATAAACCAAGTTCTACAGGGGAGGCTGGATACAGGTGCTTCTTAACCACCATGAGGTCATCATACAAAGAACTTGCAGTGAAAACAAAGACGCAGCCAGGGTTGATGTAGGGGCAAAAATCTATCCTTCATCAACTTATCCAATCAGAAATAGCAATTCTTTTTTATTTATTCGGTGAGCTTTTTGGTTCGACATCGGGTGCATTGCAATATGTTCTGCGGTAGTACTAGCAGGCGCAGTGACACATTTGTTATCAAATAAAAAAATTACGAATTTTGAGGTTTGCGAAATAATCGAGCAGCTTTCTTGATTCCTGCGTAGTGGTACCAGCATCTACAACAAGAGCTCGGTGTTCCGTCCTCTACAGACATGGAAAACAACTAGAGCTAGTGTAGACTGTTGTGTCATTAAAATGTCACGTCAAGTTTCAACGTCCTCACACTCAATTTTACTGATCAATTGCTCACCACAAAAAGTGATGAGTGAAGATGGACAATCTTGTGGTGAAGTTTGAAAGAGGTTTCCCTCCTTAGATGAAACATAACACTGTGAGCAACTTCGAAAAGTTTTATTGGTTACAAACTGTCCACCGGTACAAGAGCAGCAACGAATGTCTGGCGCAACTGGTAGCGACTATGTTTCAGCNAATTGTCTGGGCATGCACTGTCTCTTTAATGCCCACGCCGGCCACTACGATGGCCTCTAGACATAACTCGCCACTATGATGGCCGCTAGCCATAATTTCTGGCCATAACTCGCCAGCCGCTAGAGTTAGAGAGCTGTTCAAACCTCTAAAGATCTGGAAAATAATCTAGTTTCGATTAAACAAAAAAATTGGAAACTTTGGGTTTTTTGTCGGTGACGTCATAACGGGGGAGGTTTGCACGCTTTTTTGGCCGAGATCACCTGGCCCTGGGCGCCAACCCAACGAGCCATTTTTTGGCTCAAATTTTTTTTGGAAACTAGGCTATAATCCGAGTCTTTAGAGCCCTTGATTGGTTTTGTAGCGTTTTGGGTCCAAAATTATGGCTCAAAAACCCACATTTGGGTAAAAAATCAAGTCCTGCATAAGGTTACCTTGACAATTATGGCTAAAATCATAACTCGTCAGCCGATTTAGCCAGAGAGCTGTTCAAACCTCTAAAGATGGGGAAAGTCCTGCAGTCTCGATAAAAAAATTGGAAAGTTTTGGATTTTTTATTTTTTGTCGATGGGTTCGTAATGGGAGCAGGTTTATGCATATTAGAATAACGTCATCAGGCCCTGGGCCCTAACCTAACGAGCCATTTTTGACACAGTTTTTATTGGAAACTAGGTTATAATACCAGTCTTTAGAGGGTTTGATTGACTTTCTAGCGTCTCTGGTTCAAGAGTTATGGCCAGAAAAACGCAAATTAATTTAAGGAAATCCCGCTGATCCCCTAGAAAACAATTGATAAATTTGCGTTTTTGGCCATAATTTTGGCACCAGAAACGCTAGAAGTCGATCAAGCGCTTTAAAGATCTTATCATAGCCTACTTTCCAACAAAATTTTGAGCCACGAAATCGGCTCTTTGGATTGGCCGATGACGTCATCCAAAAAACTGCAAAACTCAAACCAATTATGACGAAATCCAAAACTTAAAAGATTTTTCTTTGTTCTAAACTGCAAGACTTTCCGAGTCTTCAGAGGGTTTGAACAGCCCTCTATCTCAATCTGCTGTTGAGTTGTGACTGCCCAAAATTTGCCTTGTTAGGGAAAATCATACCTTCTGTGTAACGTTTTTATTTTTGCCAAAATTTTGGTTTTTGAGTCATAATTTTGTATCCAGAAACGCTAGAAACCGGATCAAACCTTCTAAGGACTCGGATTACAGCCTTATTTCCAAAAAAACTTGAACCAAAAAATAGGTTGTAGAGCTGGCACCCAGGGCCGATAACGTCATCCAAAAAACGCAACACTGCCATAACTATGACGTCACCTACAAAAAAACAAAAATCCAAAACTTAAAATTTTTTTAAATGGAACTAGAAGACTTTCCCGATCCTTAGAGGGCTTGAACAACTCTCTAGCTCCAGCGGCTGGCGACTTATGGCCAGAAATGTTGCATTTTAGGGTTTTACAAGTAATGACATTAGAAACTTTATAGGATGTTCTCTGCGCGAAGGCGACCGAAAAACTGTATCGCTATGTAGGTGGAATACATCTTCGTAGGATTTTCTGATGGTGGCGACAGGCTTCCGGAAGCGACGTTCACTAATGCGATGCAAACAAATGGCTTCAGGAGTTCAAATGAGTAACTAGCAGCAATACCCATGAAGGAGCATTTTGCAAATGGTGCTTTGCGTTTGCACCTGATTTGTTCAGTTGCAGCACCAAGACCTCGGCATGTCGGTAACATCAGCGCATAAATTTTGAAAAAAAGGGTAACCAACAGTGTGCAGAAAAACAACACCAACAGTGTGCAGAAAATCTTGATGGATATCTTAAACTTTCTGAAAGCAGAAAAATATCATAAATCAAAGCAAAGTTTGATTGATACACTTATGAGAATTGCAGTTGTCTCGGGCTGCCTTTGCGTGGTTAATAAGATTTCGATCTCTTTTCTTTTAGAATGAAAAGAAGTTAGATTCAAAATTTTTAAGTTTCTTTCAGAAATCTCTTTCTCTTATGTGTGTTTTATCATCGTTCCAAACTGAAGAAGGTCCCTTCGCTGCGTTAGGATTAAGATATTGCATTACGCATGACCGACTTCTCCATTTTATGTCGACAATTCGCTCTCCTACTTCGGATTCATAGAGGTTCATTGTTTCTAGTTACGTATTGATTTCTTCTTCCTTTGGGCGAGTTGTTGCTGCCCATAGTGTCGGCGATACGCGAACGACCTGTCCAACGTTACTCCGAGGTATTTTGGCTCGGAGCAGAAGGGCAGGTTTCGTTGTTGTAGTTGACTTTTAGCTGACTTTTAGCTTCCTAGTTGTTAAGATGGAAGACCGCCGACACCGTTTTTGTAGTGCTGAGGTTTAACTTCCAGATTTAGAGGTATTCACCTATGGTTGTCATGTCCTTTGTTCAGCAGTGCCAGCACCTCTTCCACTGCCTACCAGTCTCCATCAGCAGGCATGATTGCTAGATCGTCTGTAAATGCACACTTTTTGGAGACAGTGGTTGGGAGGTCAGAGATGTAGATGTGAAAGAGAAGGAATGCCGGGACAGATTCTGGTGAATAACGAGACTAACCCCAGTGGTAACACTGCCTGCGATTATTGGTAAAGCAAATACAGGACTACTAAAAGAAGACACCATTCACGCACCCAGCACACAACAAACATGTGCTGTGCCGGACTGGAATTAGGCATAGAAGCAACCATACACTTTGCAAGAAGTTTCCAAGATGAAGACAGTGATTGCCTGTTGCTGGTTGATGCAGAAAATGCGTTAACAAATTAACTAGAAATGTCAGCCTAGAAAACTGTAAAAGGCTATGTCCATCCTTCTACACCTACTTGTGTCACACAACAGCTGCAACACTCCAGTCACACCGTTTATTGAAAATTGATTCAAAATGCTGTCACAGGAAGGTATGACTCGAGGTGACAATGCAGCAATGGCAATGTATGCAATATCCATATGACCACTGATACAAGCACTAAGCACTGAAACGGCAAAAGATAATGTAAAACAGGTATGATTTGCGGATGATAGCTCTGCTGTCGGACAACTAGGTGTTGAAAATGGTGAGATTACCTCACAAAATTTCAAGGGACCTGACTTTGGATACAGCCCCAAACATGTAAAAACCTTCCTCACAGTGAAAAACGAGTCTTTACGTGTCACACCACAACGCATTCGTATTTTACCTGGCCTCGACGAGTTTAGGAACTAGCGACTAGCGTCCTACTCTGCAGTACTGTTGTACCAAGTATTACGGGTTAGCGAAGAATAGTGTTAAGAATGTGTCTGTAACACTGTGGTTCTGGCTCCAACGCTATTGCTAAACGTTCTGTTAAAAAGCGTCTGTAACCCTGTGATTCAGGCTCCAATGCCGTTGTAAATCGTTCTGTTTTGTCTGTTTTTATCAACCGGCGTTGTGCTGAGAGTGTGTATTTGCACTATGCACTTCGTGTCTGCTGTCAAATAAATTCATTCATTTACGTAAAGCGGCAACAAAAGTTTTTTAAAACGAAGGGAAAAAAACACAAGCCTAGGTGAACAGCAACTTGGAACAGTATTTGGGACAGATTCATTTGAAAAACAATTCATCAAAGACAAGGTTGAAAGCCGCAATACCTGAACTGCTCTCCACCGCGGCACCTATGCGGAAGACGATCCACAAGCAGCATGTTCAGCATTCGCCATAGGACTATGCCCCAGATGGATTCATTTTTAAATAACAGTATACTGAACACGTGATCTATTCGAATAACTTGAAAATGCTATCAGAAATCAACTAATTCCTACGCTTTCAGAACGTGTGGTACGTGCCGCTTAAAGACAACCGCTAGCTCTCCACCTCAGGTATGGTGGACCAGGCCAAGCAAATCCTCAGGAAACTGCAGAGTCATAACATGGGAAACGTCTGTCCCGTTACCAAAGCGTTTGATCTCCGTAACCAAGGTCGTGTAAATAAAATCAACAAACGCTTCTAAGCTTCCAAAGCGCCAAACCTTCAGTGCAAATAATGACCGTGCGAAAGCAAACGCACAGGCTCACACAGCAGTTAGCTCGGGGTTGGTTGACTAGAGAACTTCTCGAACTTTTTTGCTTTGCGACCCAATTTTAAAAAGGTTTTTCTATGCGACCTCCTTAATGGACAGCCTTGTGCTCTAGGATGTTAATGATACATGTAAACTTCCCATTACAAATCTCAAGAGGCATTTTTGTCTACAGCGAAATCATACAAATGCGCACAATCCACGGAAGTAACATACAGTAATAAAAAAAAAACTACCAAGTAATGGAAACAGTAAGGCGAAAAAAAATTATCAAAGAAGCAACTCAGCTTATAGAAGTTATCAAACACAACTAATGCGACGGATGCACTTGATGATTTTTACGCAGGTCATCCATTCGTAGATTGATATGACAACGCAGAACGAAGGACATTATCAACATTTTTCAAAAAGGATCGTTTTTTCGATTTGACGATCAATTTCAGAATGCCGCTTCACACAAATATGTTGTGTGAGAGCCTAAGAATTTATGAATAGCTAGATCAGAAATGGCTGGGCATTCATTTCTTGTTCTTATCCAAAGATGACATAAACTCTGTTTTGAAAATTCCAGTTGCAAACTTTTGTCGTCTAATAATTTCGCCAACTCATCCTGGGTATGGCAGGCGTGTGGCCTCCTGAAATTTCAACTGTATATAGTTTGTGGATCCAACTTTTCCTGAATCAAAGTCTAAAGTGCTTCTGAAACTGTGTATGAAGCTTTCAGCTTTAGTCTAAAACCACTCAGTGTGTTCTCAAAGCAGTTAACCTAACTCCTAGAAGACTAGACCTAGAGTGCTAAACACAAGCATGCCATCATTTCGGAATGAATGTGATAAGGTCATTAGGTTAATATTGGTCAGTACGTTCAAATAATCGTGGCGTAACAACGCATAACTTGTGCTTGGCTGGTCATTATCATTTGATAGTTCGGGCAGGCATGCTAGTAAACAACTGACAGCATGAAGCACGCTATTGCCCCTAAAAATGCAGTAGAAGTGGACTCAATGCAAGCCTCATTTAATTTTCTTGTACAGTTTACAAAAACGTTTATATCTGATTTGTCTAGCTCATTTGTTTCGCGAACCCAAAATTACATTTCGCGACCCCAAATGGGTTGCGACCCATAGTTTGAGAAGCCCTGGACTAGATGACCGCCATGGTCTTTCACTAATCCTATGTAACACAGTGACATTCTTTGTCTACACCAGTGTTTCCCAATCTTTTTTTGGCTAGCGCCCCCTTTTCTGACAAACAAATTTCTATCGTCCCCCTACCATCCCTAGCACACATATCAACACATTTTTTTCGTATTCTATATTTGGGATGTTTGAAAATGATTAAAACAAGAATGAGTGCAAAGATG
>JGI24021J15306_10007255_pt1 | contig 13485 bp, 6 predicted proteins | sample Ectturendosymbi1_FD_15306 | JGI IMG/M metagenome (IMG submission 15306) | reverse complement strand
AACAAATCGTGCCACAGAAAACAAACCACATTAGAACAGCCTTTGTTTTGTTCCCAGGACATCTGAAACAACCATACGGTTTTCTAGTCAGATGCCCTAGTCAGATGCCCCAGTATGAGACGTGTCAAGAAGGTTTGTTGCTAGATCCTAGATGCCAAGTGATGCAATGATGTGCCGGTGGTGCGTTGCTAACGATCGAACGAGAGGAGAAAAAGGATTAAGCTAGCCTTGAGTATTTACCGTGAATTCGTGCATGGCCTTAACATCAGATTTTGAGTGAGTGGGCAATTTGAACATCGAACTACCAGGCCAGTAATATTTGCTAGCCTGTGGTCGAATGTCATCTCTGCCCTTCGTTCAAGGAGTTTGGCCTCGACTAAAGAGAAAGGTGTAGAAACTTGGGGACAATTGCACCCCAAGTCATTGTGTTAAAAAAACCCTGATTTCAAGACAAACACAGGGGTATATTAGCACTCAAGATTTGACCCAGACTTTTCAGTAAACATTTTATCAATTTGCTCACTCTACAACCACATTTTCCTAGTTTTTCAGGCCAACAGTCTAGTGCTTCTAGATACAAAAACTGAAAAGATTTAAAATAACTTTAAAAAAATTATTTCTAATCAACAACTTTCTGCCCAACCGACGGGGCCTCCCATGCCCATTTTAACTATGAAGACAGACTTTTTCTTCTAAATTGGAACTAGCCCAAACATCAGTGCATAACATGGGGTGAGGATAAAAAACGCAAAACATTTTATTGCGTAATTCTGTTTTTATCAAAAAAAGTGATTTCATAAAAAGTTTAATAAATAATGAATTCTTAAAACATTACTTCGCAAAGTGATATCAATCCAGTATGATTTTAGACATTCACACGTTGCTGCCAATACTACCAAGATACAAAGCATGAGAGAATAAATCGCAGGTCGAACATTGCACAAAAACGTTTTTACGTATGGCAGTGTTTTTCAACCGGGGTTCCGAGAGTGGCTGACAGGGGTTCCGCCGAATTTAGCATAAATCATTGCTGAATTGGCATAAATTTCAATTACTTGTAAAATCTACGTGATTTTTAATCGTTAATATCGATTAATGATCCCTGAAGGAAATCAAGAATTTGCATGAATTCGTGATAAAACATAGATGCAACATTTCTACCTATCTGGTTCATTACAGAAAGTAGGATAGACACTTGGATCATTGCATAGGGTTTCATGAGCATCACAAACATTTGTGGAAGGTTCTGCTGCAGCAAAAAGTGTGAAAACACTGACGCATGACATGTCTTAAACACAGAGGTATTGGAGATCTTTAGCAATTTTAAAATGCAACGACGATTTCATGTTGATGACTTTCCGTGCGCGCTCGAAAGCTGTGCAGGTGCTGTTCCTGCCTCGCCTGGTCTTGTGTGGTGAGATCCACTACCACTTGAGTAACTGCAAAAGTAGAAAACACATTTTTGTATTTAGGAGTAACCTTCCACCGCGCGTCGATTTGAAAGCTGAACAGCAGTGCTTCTTAAAAATGCATACAGTTAATTCTATTCCTTTTTCACTTTTATTGGAATGCGGAACACATTCAGTGGAATACTCAGTTGACGTTGTCTATCAAGGTCACGTGTTCCACACCGATTTGCACTTTTTGGCATAGTGCTGTGTTTCTAACATGAATATTTATTATAAATAAATTTATCCTAAAACATAACCACAAGCAGTCATGTAACTGAACGTGCCTGACTCTGGACTTCAGTCTCTTCCACAAGCTTTCACTGAAACTGGAATAAAGGATCGGATTGAGAACGCTATTGATTGGAAGAAGAACTATGGCCGCCACAGCGTAAGCGATGTTATCGATTTTCATCCCTCCGAAATTTACGAAAACCATGGTGCAAAGTGGAACCCAGCAGCAGAAGTCCGTCGCAACGAGGCGAACAATTTTATTATGAATGGCTGTGGAAACAATAAATCATTTAAGGGCATGTTCAAGTGTGAACGAACGTTTATCAATACACATTTAATTGGGGTTCAAAGTGTGTTTCGAAGTACAATTATCTTTCAAACGATTTCAAAGCTGTATTGTTCCACGTGCTGTGTGTGTGCTGTGTGTTGTTGTTCCACGTGTGTTTTTTCAAGGAAATCATAATTAAGACGTCCATCTATAAGCGTTCTCACAAGATACAGGTTTAGATATCTGCAAAGTGGCATATAAACCATAAGTCTATTTTTCAAAGAGTTTACATTATACAAGTGTTTACGTCTTTTCACAATCCATCGCAATTTGTTCAGCAAGAACTAATTCCAGTTGGCTGATGATGGTTGTTCCGCGAGGAAAACTTTGATAATAAAATGTGAGGAACAGAGTGAATCTTTTCATTGTGATCTTACAGATCAATGAATAAAAATGTGCTACGTTTGTTTAAGTGAGTGACATCGGTGCACATGGATGGGCGCAGGAGTGCTAAGTCACCTGGCACCACTTTTAAAATATTCAACACAAAAATTCACGCGAAGTTTCGACATGTTTCGAAACGTAAACATCGCAATAAAAAATTCCGAATCTTATTGCTAGTCATATTGAGTGAAAATCGAAAAGCTCAATTTCTAAAGCTAATGCTTTAAATTAGCGTGTCTTCTAATGTGTTGTAAAATCAAACAGTTTCGATTGATTTTGTTATTCGCATTGGCCTAAGCGATTTGTCTGTTTTTGCAAAAAAATGAAGTGTTTTAATTGGTAAAATGCGAATTTATTAATCAGAACCCGGCAAATATTTCTGTAGCGAATTTTTAAAATCACACAAAAAGTACCGTTTTCTTTATCTTTTCCCTGAGATGTCTGGCTCATTCGTTTAGCAACTTTCAGCATGACTGCAACATAAGCGACAGCAACAAATGCAAACGCAATAAAGTTGATGATGGTCACCGAAAGAGAAAACATCCACACGTCATCCATGCTGGTGACAAAAATCTTAGGGATGCATACGCTGCTTTCACTGTAATACCTGCACAAGTTAAAAAACGCATCTGCCACATTACGAATGAAAAAATATTATTGTCGCAGACTTGTAAGTCGGGCCGGGATTTTCGGGTTGGGCCGAATTTCGGGCCAGTCTCGAACCGAGTTCCTATTTAAGTTTGTCAAAATGCTTAGGGCCGATTTCAGGCCTGCTTAAAAATTTTTTTCGCAACGACGGACACATTTGTCGCCTGTTTGTGTTGGAGCATTCGAATTGATTAAATTTTCAGTAAAAATGATTAATTGTGGAGTATTTCGTTAAAATTAGTTTGCTACGCCACCAATACTCCGCAGTTACGCATATCTTTGCTCACTCGGGAAATTTGGCTTGCAATTTTTTGAAAATCGACGATTTTATTCTAAATAACGATAACCCGGTGTTTGCTATTTGAAAATCAAAGCTTAACTCTTTGCATTTGCAGTATCATTAATCCAATCAGTACTATTCATCTCGTTGTCAACCAAAAAAACAGTAATTATTAACAGAAATTGCAGGGTATTCAACGGAGGTTTTGATTAAAGCTAGTCATGAGACTTTTTAACAATTTTATTTTAATGTTGTCCTTACGAGAGCAGCAAGCAACATGGCGTGGTTACAGCAAAGGCATGTCATTTACGCAGTTTGGTGTGAATCGGAAGCGGAAAATACCACTATGTCAAGTTGAAATGCTTACCCAAACTTGCGATGAACAGAAAAACTCTCATTTCCCAATTTGTACTTTGATAAAAAGTTTTCCAATTCTGACCAACAGTCAATATTCAATAAGTTTTCAAAAGCAGTGTCAGGGATCAATGACCACTTTGGTGAATACGTCACTAAACGTTGAGCATATTTTTTTGCGTCTTTCAATGTTACCACTTCATCAAAAAATGGGTGGTCGCGTATCCAAGCCTTGTTAACATATATTCCTTGATGCCCTTCTACCAGAGGAATAATGGCCATTGCGATAGAGATTGCCCAAGCCGTCACGATTGAAGCAACCACAGCTTTAGGTTTAGGATAGTTTCTTGAAGGAAAAGGCTGAAAGAGAAAACAGCTGTAACAGGAAAGTTGAGCAGAGCATTATATAACTGCAAAGTTGATTGCTTTAAGTTCTGATCAATCCACAGGTTTACGTTTGTTCAACAAAACCATTGAGTGAACTGCTTGTACTTACATAGTAAACGGCATAGACACGGCCAATGGTGAGTAATACCATAGTGATCATGGAGGTCTCGCTTGACAGAACGACCAGCACACCCATTGTTGTACAAGCTGGACTTGAAAGCCATTCCAGGGACAAAGTGCAATACCGTCCACTGTACACAACTCCCGCTATTCCAAGCATAATTAGATACACCCCCATCAGGAGATCCGATAGAGCCAGATTAAAGATCAGTAGATGGTTGGTGGTGAAAGCTGCAGTTTCATCTCTTCTGAGTATTGCCCGAATCTTTTTTTGCTCCGAGAATATGACTGTCTAAATAATTAAACAGATTCACAAACTTTTGTCTGAAACGTTACAGCAATGTCGCAAATGAAACGCAACATGCATTAAATTATCTGAAAAACACTTGTGAGAGATACATGCATGCAGTAGTTAGTTACAATAGTTAATAAGGAACGGGTGATATCAGGGGCGTCACGAGGGGGAACAAGGGGAGGCTTAATTCCCCGGGCGCTTAATCACAATGGGGACGCTGAATCACTACGGGGGGCGCCGAATGATTGCGGGGGGCGTCGAAAAGTCCCAACAATGTCACAACTATTTCCTAAAGACCTCAAATTCGAACATGGAAGCGCCAAACTTGCTTCTTGCCCTGGGCGCCGTCTAACCTCGTTACGGCCCTGGATAATATGCACCTTGTGCTTTTTCATGTCCCTTTTCACGTTCAGTTAGCACTAGAGGTTTATTTTAGATATGCTCATTGCCGCAAGCCGTATTAGGTTAATTTGGCTGTTAGTTTTAGTTTGTGTATTGATTCAGAGCCTTTTTCCTGCACTTACGGTTTGATGGCGCAACAATTAAAACCCTTTGCATTCTGTTCGACTTTTTTGCTGCATCTAGTGCAAGGTGGAAACCAACAATTTCTTTTGGTTTCCTCACAGAAATGGACCGTCTGTTCTTTTGAATGAATGTGGAAAACATTTTCTGAGCTGATGAGTACATCTCGAACACGCCTTCATTTTATGTGGGATCGCTACATGTTTGAAAACCCACTTTACACTTCCGCCATAACGTGATATTTATAAGTGATGTTACAGCCCAGAAGAGTGCTAAATTATGTCGCAACACGTTGGGTGCCAATCGTACCTTTCTCCAAACGACAATTACTTACGTCCGCAATAGTTTCATTGTAAAATTGCACGTATGATGATCAAAAGTATATGTCGGCAGCATCTTTAATTAAAACTTGTGGATCAATAGATCAACAATTAACAGGCCATGTGTTGCATATATGGACCACGAGAGGAGAATTGCGGCCCTTGCATTGTACGTGTCTTGTCTAGATGGTAGGTAACAACGTAACGGTCTGCTCACTATATTAGAGAATTAACTTTGTTTTGTTTGCATAGGGGCTGGAAAACCCCTGTTTGAATTAAAGATCAGGCTCTTTTTTTGTTTGACGTTCCACATACCGCACGCTGGAAGCAATGAAGTTTTTGATGCTGCTGGGGGCTGGTACAAATAATAAAAACAATAATCAAACTCACAGATTCAAACCATGTGTGAAATAATTGAAAATTTGATTTAGCTATTCGTGAAAAGTACTGGATTCCGCATAATGGATGCCACGTTTTGCTATCGCTTTTAAAAAATATGCATTTCACCAGGGAGTAACACTGCGTGATGGGTTAAGTGGAATAGCCCATCAAAATAATTTACTCAAGCTTTTGGCGTCATCAAGGAATAAAGCAATGTCTAAATCAGAATGCTGTTGCCCACTTTGGCAATGCATCTCACATAATGTGTGGGTGAAAATATAATTGTTTCTTTGCCCTTGTGTGCATTGATACAAGTCATGCAGACGCGATTCGCAGGTCAGTCTGGTAGCATAATGTACTGCATCCTGCCACTTGCTTTTCATTCACACTTTAAATTGGCGTGGGTAGATTGCCTCGATGTCTGGAAGTAAGTGGTAATGGTTTATTCTTTCATATGACTCAGCCAACAAGTAGAAGCACCATAAAAAGCCATCGCATTAAGTAAACCATTCATTAGCGAACATTAGAGCAAATGAGAACACAATGGCACAATAGCTGATCAGTGTAAATAAAGAGGGACGCTGTGTCATATAGGATTGGTAAAGGACCGTGGCGGTCATCTACTCAACCAACCCCGTTTATCATGTTTTGAAAAGTGTTGAAAAACAACAGCTGGTGATCAAATAAGCATAATGGAAAAAAAACGAACGAACCCAAAACATGATGAAGAAAATGTACAGGTGAAAGCGCATGCCTATGTACACAGGTGAATGGATCGAATTTAAGTGAAGAAATTTGGTGTGATTAGAATATCTTTAGCAATATATGAGAAATAAAAAATAACATCAAAAAAGCAAAAAATAACAAAACTAATTAATGAGGTACAAAAGAAAAACAAAGCAAAACAGAAAAAACTAAGGAGTGTACTTTCATGCTGAAAAGCATAGGATGTGCACACTGAAAAAAATAATAAATATACATAAAAAATATACAGAATTAAAAATACTAGAATTCACACTATTTTGTTCTGGACAAGTGAAATGTTGATAAAGTTGATAATTGTGTATCTTTTGCATAAGATTATGTTTGAAAAAATGAAACCCAATACTGTTTCACTTCACGAAAGTCTGCCCGGAGACCCAGAGATGGAAATATTTTAAAATTAGGAACGTATAGTGGTAACCGACCATTCCACCTGACTAACCCACTATTCCAACTAACCTTACATTTTGTAAATATTAAATTGTTGATGCTGTGAAGTGTTTTCAAAGCTATAGCAACTAACATTTAGCTGAAAATGATGTGATTTGATACTGTGAAGTTTTCATGTTCCACGTTTGTTTCCTGCTGGGAGGTTTTCGAGGCTCCGTGTGTTGCTGCTAGGCTTTCATGGGCAGCAGTACCTAAAAACAGCTGTGAATTGTTTTCTTTTTGTAATAATGAAGCTGTGATTCATATTCGGTGAAATTTCATTGGAATAGTAGGCCTAATTAATGTGCAGCTGCAAACTGGTTTGCGGTAACAATTTTGTGACATGATACTGTGACGTTTTCGTGTTTCAAGCTTGCTTGATGATGTGAAATTTCACAATTGTGAATCTGTTGCTGTAATGTGTTTATAAACAGGATTATCTATGTAAATGCAGCAATATGTTTTTTATAGTAATGAAGCTGTTATTTCTGATGGTAATTTCAGTACAACATATTGCAGTGAAGATTGCCTAATATGAAAGGCCAAGCTAAATACTTATATTTCATTGCCTCCTTGCCCTCTACTAATTTCAGACTCGACCTATTTGCGGCAATGTAATATCTACGATTTTAAGCAGATGTTTTGCTCTTTTTTCCAGATGGATTGCGATTGTGACTAACACAAATGCACCCATCTATGCTAGATAAGAACAAACAATAGCTTTTAGCACAATTGTGTTGAAAAAATAAGTTTAGAACATCTATAAAAAATTCAAAATGAAGATGTTGAACACCACCTTCCACACGTGGTGATATGAACACTGAACAGCAATTTCTTGTGAGCATGTTATTGTAACTAGCTAACATTTTTTCATCACAAGAAGCATTACCATTGTTCGCATATGGCTATTCAAACAATTGATTGCTAGTCGAGTGCATGACTTTTAGCCCTATAGTGAGACAGTCTTTTCAGGATTGCGTTTATTTACCTCTTCGTTTATGTGGTTTGGTAATGAAGAAATGTATTATAAATAGTAACTTCAAGCCCAGGGCTGAGAAATCTGTGAGTTTGCAATTCATCAACGAGATGAAGCTACATTCATCAACAAACTTGCATGGCAATACGTTGCCGCCAGGATTTTAGTTTGTATGCAAAGAATTGCAGGATTTCGACTCACGCATGAATTGATTTGTTATTGATATGTCGCCATCGGTAATTTGGCATGCAGACACCTTGAGGTGTTTACTAAGGTACGTTTTAGTCTTAACATTAAGACTTGGTGTTTACACGTTATTTGAAAAAACAAGGGCAAATTTGGGCAAAAATATTTGCAACCTTAAGAGTATTCACTCCCGTACACGCATGTGGTATGCAAACTGTCTAACACATGTTATAAAACTGGTGTTTATAAAACCAGAAATTGAATGAATAACATAACATATTAATTAAAATGTTCCATTAGTCCTGTGAGATGAGGATGGTTAGTTAATGCAGAGTCCATTCATGATGCAAAACATTAAAGCGTTTAGTGCATCGGCAGTTACATCTGCTGTGTAAAAGTTGCAAAATTTTTTTGTTTTTTTGTTGATTAAATGTTGCCTTTATTGAAAAAACTAAAGAAACATTAATTATTGTATCATTCTCCTCCTTGGAATCAAAAACATTTTTAATTCTAAGTCGATTGTTTTGTTTTTCAGGTCAATAAAATGCAACTTTCTGTTTTCAAAGATCAGCCCTGCTCCCTTATAAATGAAGAGCAGGGCCCTCCTCTGATTACTACTCTACATAAACAAAGTTCTTTACATTTTACCTTGGCATGAGGTCAACTTACTACAAGCTCATTTGCTTGAGATACCTCACTACGCCTACCGAATTTCCTATCGTTGAAAAAATACCCATGATCCACAAAATTGCTCGAAGAAACGGATTTCCAATCAATTCGTAACGAGATGCCAGAAAGTTTCCTTCCTTTGCTGCAGAACTTGTGGGACATTCATCACTCCAGTCCGTGCAATCAGTTCGACCATCAAATACCTGAGTAATAGATGCAATGCTACTGAAACGAATAGACAATGGCGTACCTATATTTTTCCCTTCATTTTGATCGTCACTCACCTTTTTTATGTCGACAAAAAGTGGCTTGCCGTTTTCACAATAAAATCGTTTTGATTTGGAACAATTCTTTTCGTCTTCTTCGTTGTCACAGTTGATGTTAAAGTCGCAAACCTCGCTACTGGATACTGATACCTGTTATAGACATGTAATATTCATGGCGAAGCAAAACAAATACTGCCTTGCACCTGAGCAGAAATCAGTCTACGCTTTATTTGAGGGAAGCTTTATAAATTACATTTACTGTCATGTTACGTCTGCTGTTACCTTTAACCTTGACAATATACCTCACTCTCAGTCATAGCCAGAAAGTGATCAGTGGAAGTGTAATGTTAGTTGTTTTTTTATATCTACAGTAATTTTGGAACAATGGGTGGCACTGCATATTTCAGCATTATTTATCCACCCAGTTCGTTTTTTGGCAACACACAGCTCCTTACCTATTGTATTCGGAATAGAAATATAGATAGCACAGTTTTCTAGCATAACAACGTCTGATGCAAAAATAAAAAGGACTAAAATTCTCTGGAACTAAATGAAAGTTGCAATAGCTCTCATGGAGCTTTTTGTCTGCTTCATTGTTAAGCTTAGCGTCCATTTAGATTAAAACTGCATTGCCGAAGACACGAAAAAATTGACGAGGGTAAAATTCAACAGTGGCAAAAGGAAGAAAACACGTTTGAAGAAACAAAAGCTGCAGCTTTGATCTGTTTTCGGAGAGTTTTTCGGAAGCTTCAAATTGTGTTGACAAAATTTTGCAACTTCACCGATTATTGACACTGCTTTCAGCAAGTTTCCGTGTCAAACGAAACACCCTTAGAGTCATCCTTGTGTGGGGACTGATTTTATTTGGCCTTACGACGGAACATATTCTCAAACCGGTTTTTAGTCAAAGCTATTTCTGTTAATTCTGAAAATGACGTTTTCAACGTTTTGTAAAAAATGCATGACTGCGGTGTTAGAAAACCACTACATACGTGGCTTCGCCTCAAACTGTGAAATTCTGAATTTTTTGATTTTTATTTCGTTATTTTTGCTCTTCCGTTTTATTGTAGCGTTTTCAAAGATTATTGGAAACGAGAAACAAAGATCGTACCCAGAAGATTGTGTTAATAACTTCCAAGAATTTTGTTTATTATTCAATTTCAAGCAAGCAGACCTACTAACTTCCTGTTGCTGGGGAAAGATTATGTTGAACATGCAAAGTGTAAATGCAAGTGAAAAACTTCCAGTAGCGGATTACACATTTTACAAAGATCTTGAAAAACAAGATTGTTAAAAAATCAGTTTCTAAGAATATAAGTTACTTTAACCATGAATTCTGTTGTAGAATATAGTTTTTGAATTCAAATAAATTTCCAATGAAAATTAGAAACCTACAGCTGTATTGTCGATATTTAAGTTTCTCCCTGATTTTCGCTAAACCCTACAGCAGTGTTTTAGTAACAAAATCCAAGTGGTACAATGCATGACCACTTTGAAGTGCGTAGCACTTTGCACTTACCCAATATTACTATTTCCCTAGGTATGGATCATATCCGTGACATCAAGTTCAATCAGTACAGGCATAACATCTCATTTCACATGCTTACCTTTTTTCCATTCAACGCAGAACATCGGAATCTGTCCGGGCAAGCTGTACGATTTTCATCCCAATTGTTGTCGCAATCAACGTAACCATCACAAACACTTTTTAACGGAATGTTCACTTTTTGTCCACTGGGACACGCGAACCTGTCTGGGCAACCTGTCTCATCTGCATAGTTGTGAGTGCATGTAAGTATACCGTCACACCTTAAATATTGATCATTGTCGCTTGCTTCAACACCGGTAGATCCATTTGCCAGAGTCACCTTCGCAACATGAAATGTTAATTAATGGTCTTCTTTGTGCCTGAAGGAAACTTACCAATATAGCTTGCACATTCTGCGTTTTGTCAAAATTTCATTGTGACGATTACATTACCTCACCAAATTACATTACGTTACCAAACCTAAAGCAATGACAATTCTTGAAGCTTTCTGCCAAAACAATTGTCTATGAACAGTAGCAGTTTCTGTGACGCAAAAACTGGGTAGTTTATATTTTTATCCGTATGGCGATCAATTTCATGTTTTAGGGACATTTCGAAACGCAAGTGCAAAGTAAAGCAAAGCCTTTGATTAATTGAGAGATTTTTATGCTGCGTTATTTTGTACGTAGAAACCAATAAAAACTTTTATTGAAACAGAAAACATGAAAAACTTTTACTGTTTTCCCTAAAACTTTGATGCTCTGAACAGCGAGGAAATCCATAGTTTCTATCATAATTCTCACCACAATCTATCTTTCTATCTNTTGTATATTAAGAGCAGCCAAGAAAAAGGCAAGAAAATTAAGATGATGGGTGAATTTCGGCTGTGGCAAAGCGTAAAAGCAAAGTTTACCTTAATAANACACCAGGGCCATGCAGAGAGCTGGTGATGCCAGGGGCAACTGCTTCAANTGTATTGCCCCCATACCAAATTCTATTCTTGTATTGAGGAATGTGAGAATGAGAAATGCAGGTATTTGAAAACGTAAAAATTAGTGTTGAAAACAACTACTTGAATTAAATTGAATTAAAAATTGAATTAAAGATGTTTCAAAGAGTGATTTTTGTATTTAACATATTGGTCTTTAATTAATTTGTTATATTTTGTGGGCCTGAGACATATGTTGATACGCAAAATTCTTCTAGTAACGGGTATGCGTTGAAGAACTAGTTAAAAAATGCATTTTTGCCTTATAGTTTTGGCACACTTGGGCAAGAGGAAACAATTATGAGATGAGGTGCAGTGCCCTAACATTTCCTTTGTGGGGGACTTCAATGCCGGGGTCACGAATATATTTGGAACTTTGTTAGAAAACTTTTGGGTGGAAAATTTTTTTTTTTTCATTATGCGCTATTTGCCCCGGACACATTTACCTATATTATTGATGGACATTCGACAACTTTTTGAATAGATCATTTTGTCTTTTTCAGTGCATCAAGCACTGTATGATATGGAAGTGCTGAGTGAGTGCATACTTTCTGATCATCGAGCTGTAGTAGACAACATTCAGTGTTCGCACCTTCCTGATTTTGATGATGAGGACAAAGAGTTTCAGCCGTGTTGAATTGACTGGCAAAAGAATTAAGATGATGGGTGAATTTCGGTTACTGCCGAGGAAAGAGAGAATTACTACCACGAAAGTGAAAACCTACAGTACTTGATCAGTTGCAATTATCCATAGAGGCTGTACACTGTCAAAATTTTAAGTGTACAGATGAGAAACATTTGGAAGAAATAGAAAATTTGTACGCAGAGCTGCCCAGTTCTCTGCTTGCTGCTACTTCCTCTGCCATTAAAAAACGGTGGAAACAAAGTAGGTAATTTAACATTACTGGCTGGAATTCGGTGGTCAAATCAAAACATCAAATTGCCAAGGCAACTTTCTCGCTGTAGGTAAACCGCAGGAAACCCAAGCAATGCCGCAAAAATGTTTAAATATATAAGGTCAACGGCCTAGCAGCTGCACCGTAGGCTGATAAAACCAATCCGATTTTTGGCAGAATGTCAAGAACAAAAACAGATCTCCATCACTACCAACATAGGTGGTGAGGTAAATGGTGGATCAAAAATCGTTGAAATGTGGAAAGACTATTTCAAGGGAATAATAAACTCTGAAAACTCTGTCAGAGTGTCCGCAGAATTTGTGGAATATAGCATAAACTGCATGAAGAATTACCTGGGTCCTCAAATGACCATATGTTCTGTTGTTTCACTGACATCACTTCTTCAAAAGCTGCCATTGAACAAGGCACCAGGGCCTGATTTTATTTCTGCAGAACATTTGCTGTATGCCGATGAACCTCTTTGTTTTTTTCTCAGTGTACCTTTTTAAGTGTATTGTTCATGGGTATGTAGTCAGTTCATGTTTAAATAAAAAAAATATTTCCTATATGCAAAAAGAATGGGAATATGACTCGCACAACAAATTTCAGACCTGTGGCGTTGCCACAGTGGTGTCAAAACTACTTGAACACGTCGTCTTGTCTAGGTTCTTTACTTTCCTTGGAACCACAGACAATCAATTTGATGTTAAGACTGGACATGGTACTGACGAATGTACATTCTTGTTGCAGCAAACTCCTTCATACTTCGTAACCCGCGGTTCATCAGTGCATGCTGGTTTTTTAAATGCCTCGAAAGCATTCGATCGAGTATTACACATAACAGTATTTGAGAAATTAAATCAGAGAAATGTGCCAATGTGTTTTGTGCGGCTATTGAAACATTCGTACAAGGAACAAAAGATGCAAATAAAATGGGACAAGCATTTGTCGGAAGCATTTCATGTTACTAACGGGGTTAGACAAGGGGGAGTATTGAGTCTGTACTTGTTTACTGTGTATTTAGGGAAGTACTGAGTTCGTACTTGTTTACTGTGTATAAAATCATTTAGATGATTTATCTCTT
>JGI24021J15306_10007254_pt1 | contig 13485 bp, 6 predicted proteins | sample Ectturendosymbi1_FD_15306 | JGI IMG/M metagenome (IMG submission 15306) | reverse complement strand
CACAATTAACCATAACCATGGCGCGTCGGTCGTCGCCCGCGTGACCAAGTGCTGGGACTTTAGGTAGAGGGTCCCGTTCGAAAGATTCGCGACAGTATCCCCGACCACCTATCCACAAGTGGAGGCCCAACGTTGCGCCCGCTACACGTCTAGGGGGGTGACAGCACTCTGGGAGACTTGAAATCCACGCTTAACGGCAATTTTTCCATAAGCTAGTGATTGGAAACGAAAATGATTTTAATCACAGTGAAAGAGCATGGAGTGGTTGAGTAAGCTAAACGATATTCCCTGGATGTTGTTGGCATCTCTTCGACTTGGCGTTGTGGCTCTAACGCTGTTGAGCTGGACGATGGGTGGAAACTCTTCTACTCCGGCGTTGAGCCAGCAAAGTTTGCCCAGGCTAGGGTGGGGATACTTGTAAGCCTCAGCTGGCAAGTTGTGTTGATGAATGGATCCAACTAGGAGGAAGAGCGTATACGTGTTAAGGTTGAAATTGTTGGACCACTCCCTGTGCTTGATACAGGTATACTCCCAAAACTCAAGTGCACTGTACCCGGAATTCGTGGAAAAATTAGGGATGCCGTTGGCTTAAACCTGATGAATCGACCATCATCTTGGATGACATTAATGCACACGTTGGGAATGCTGCAGGGATACGTGAGGGTGTGATTGGTCAACACGAGGATGTTGTCGTAAATGACAACAGAAGACTCTTTCTGCGGGTGGGCAGTGACTTAACTTAACGACAGCTACGGCCGTCGCTTCCTGTCCCTGCATTCTTGATAAAGTATTCTGTGCTTGGTCGGGTTGCAGAAACAGACTGAACTGAACATTCTGCAACCGTGCTGTATCAACGCATTATGCATCATGAACACTTTCTTCCAGAACACAGATGTGCACAAGTACATCTGGTTCAGAGATTCGTTCGGTCAGCGGTCACATATTGATTATATTCAATGTTGGACGTTCGTATCAAAAGGGTTGAAGAACTGTGGATCGATCACCATCTAGTGGTCTGTAAGTTACGTCCTCTAAAAACAACAGGATATACACGAACGTGCTGAACCAGGAGGTCCTACCTAATAAAGTTGTAAGCCCTGGCGGACAAAGATGTAAGAAAGACCTTTGCCCAGAGCGTATCGCCCTTGTGCAGCGAGCCATCCGAAATGCACAGCGGACGCGGAGGTTGAGTAACAACTGTTCAAAGCAGCTGCAGCTTCATTTGCTGCTCGGGTGTGCGGACACAAACGACTTGGATAGTGGCGAATAATCGAATAATGGGAAAAAGTAAACTCCTGGTGGAACTAAGAGGTGAAAGAGGCTATTCGAGCAAAGAAAGTAGCCTACAAGGCATGGCTTAACAACAAAGCCGACTCTTCTTTACATTCGCGGTTCGCTGAGGTGCGAAAGTTCAAAATGCAATCTTGGGAGAATTTCGGGCATAAGCTAGATTTCAATTACTGGCAAGCCAACATGGTATTCTGGCAAAAAAACGGCGTCTCCACCGAAAATATTCATAATTGCTAGATCCATAAATGACCAAGTTGGTGCCTTACTGGTCTTATGGTAAGTGAGTGGTGTCTTATGGGAAAAGTATTTCAAAGATCATTAGAATCCAGTCAACAATAATTCTTCGGACATCCAAGAGGTACACTTGAGCCTTGAGGGAAGAAAATACCATCGATGCAGACGAAGTTTTCCCAGCTGTCACTGCCATGACTGCAACCGGGGGCGGATCCAGCCTGTAAGGTTAAAGGACGATTTCAGAAATATTTGGTAGGCAAGACTCATTACGGGTTCACTGCTGTAAGAGAGATTAAGTATACTTCTCAACACTCCTGTGACAAAACAATGGACGATAAAATGGCCTTGAATAGCGAATGATTTTTTCCGAGTTGTACAAAATCATGATGAGTAAAGCTACTTTCGTAGGTTTTAGGAGGGGAGATCGGCCCCCCCCCTGACTGCAACCGAAGTCTTCTTAGTATTGAAGGCTGATGAAATACGACATGAGATGCTCAAAGGAATCAAGGAGTTCTTTGGCTACTCTTGTGTACCAAATGCTGTTGTTGTTGTGGAAGGGCACGAAAAGATTGGCAAACTGGGGTAATTATACCCATACACACGAAGAGAGACAGTAGTGAATTTACCAACTGCTAGGGTATCTCTCCCCTTGGCCTCCCTTGCAAAGTGTATGCCAAGTGCTTTGAAAAGAGATGCCACGAAATAATTGAACCAAAGTCGGAGCATAACCACTATGGTTTCCGTCCTGGCGGTAGCACACCCCAGACCAAATTTTCACTCTCCAGTAAATTTTCGAAAAATCTTGGAAGTATTCCAAAGACTTACATTTTGGGGACCTGGAGAAAATATATGGCCTGGTTCCTTGTGAAAAGCTTTGATTAGTGTTGCGGGCGTACGGTGTTGACGGCCGTCTGTTACTGACTGTCAAGTCACTGTATTCCTGCTCAGAAGTTTGTGTCCGTGTCGACGGAGTCACCGAGGATGTTGGACTCAGGTGAAGGTGTTTGCTGTCACCACTCTTCTTCATAGTCTATANCAGAGTNNTCCAAACTGCGGCCCGCGGGTCAAATCCGGCCCGCAAAGCCATTCCATCCCGCCCGCAAAGGCATTTTGTCAATAATGAAAACATAATGTATTTACAAAACATTTCGTTAATATGGCAGAATGTAACATATGCGAAACAATCACGCAAAGAAAGATGTTCGGCCCTCGAACTGTTGTGAAGTAGCTTGCGTTGCCCTCTGGCAAAAAAGTTGGAGACCCTGGTCTATATGAATTGGAAAGTCAGCCACAGCCGAGTCGACGAGGGTGTCATTGTTGTAAGCTGCAGGATCAACCGTTTGCTTTTGCAGACGATTTGGTACAGCTTGTATCCTCTCCACAGGGTCTACGACATCCACTTGATCGATTTTCAGCTGCATGCCTCCAAGCGGGAAAGAAAAGCAGCACTAAAACCACCGAGGTATTATGTTTCTCAAAAAAGCAAGTCTGTGCGCTCTTCAAGTTAATGGCAATACAGTGCAGCAGGTAGTTCAGTTCAAGCACTTTGGGTGGTATTCACGAGTGACAGAAGTTGGAACAAAGAGATGAAACGCGGATTGTTAAAGCAAACACAGTTCTGCATGAGCTTTATCGATCTGTGATCACAAAACGGGAGCTTTCAAGCACCGCAAAGCTGTCAGTTTTTAAATCGGTCTTTGTTCCGATCCTCATCTATTTCAATTTTTGGTAATGACAGAGAGAGTGGTATTTCATGTAAAAGTGGGAGAGGTGGGGTTTAGATAAGAGTACGCGGCGTGACACTTCACGACCAAGTGCGCAGTTGTGAAATTCGTAAGGCCCTGAATGTCGAGCCACTCCTCCGAATCGGAAGATCTCAGCTGCGATGGTTCGACCATGTGACCAGAATTTCCCAGGAAAGAATGGCGAGGCTAGTTCTGCTGGCTGCACCAAAGAGTAAGCGGCACAGAGGTCGACCAAGGACCAGGTGGCGTGATTACATCTTCGACCTTGCTTGGTCCCGTATTGGTGTGGAACCAGCAGAACTATCTGAAATTGCTTTTGACCGTGAGGTTTTTCGAGTACTCCTAGGGCTGCTGATCCCGCGATTCTCCCGGGAAAAAAGCGGGCATGGAAATGAATGAGTGAATAGTTTTTTGCTAATGCTTCGCAATCTTCAAACTTTTATTTACAGGCATATATTCCACATTGCAAACGTGCAGCGATACGTCATTTCTTGCAAGCGAGCCATGCATGAAAGCATTGCGTCTTCGCGCGAACAAAAGGAATTTTCTGCAAAACGCAGCAGCATCACAACTGCAGTACAGTGTTTTGCAAAATGTGTTTATTTACCCGTTGATTTGCTGTAATAACTATTATAAGCGAGCGAGAAGGTACAGTTGTTGCAAGAACTATGCAAATAGACGCAGGCTCAACAAGTTCTTGGGTCTGCTCTTTGTCATGAAGCGCCCTCTAGCGGATGTCGAAGGTTGGTCCACCGTCTTCTTTTTTCGGCCGACATCATCGTGGCCGAAGAAGCTTCCACGTGACTGAATTCAGCGTTCTAAAAATCATGCAATAACAAGAATAGCGGCAAAACGATTTTAAAAACGTGCTAGTCAAAACTGCATTAAGTCACGATTAAGTTTTGCAAACGGAGTAAACTAGTGATGTGTCATATGCTGGTTACATTTACCGCATACACCGCAGATGTTGCGCAGCAAGTTGAAACCTGTTTGTTTAACCGCCAGTGCAACAAACTGTGAACTTATCTCCACTGCCATTTTTAAGTTGTTAAGTTTAGACGTACCGTACTTGTCACTGGCTTCTTGCACTGAACATCTCCTTCACTAGGGACTTTCCCTTCTTTATGAGCCGTGGTCAGCGATTCACCTGCCGCCTGCTCCTCACTTCTGCTTGGCCGACGTCGACTGTACCATTTCCGTTTCCGCTTGCTGCTGCTCAGAAATCGGCTCAAGCGTCCGGACTGACAAAAAGCAAACTAGCGTTCATGTTGTGTTCTCTGCTTTCTTAACAGCACGCTTCCATTTTTAAATAGTTTTTTCAGCGACCGTGCATATGAAGTCAAACAATAATATTTTTCAACGTGAAAATTTGCGTAACAGTATGTTTCAACGGTAAAAACTAAAACTAGTTTATTAATATAAACTTCGATTCAGGAACCGTGCTGCTTCAGGAAAGGAATCCTTGACCAATTGCTGTTGTACACTGTGACGCAGGCCCTTAGACAGGTTTTAAGGTTTAGGGAAATAAAATATATTTTTACGGGAGAAACATTTTTGTTTTTATTGTATGTTTAAAGCAAATTTTTCTGGAGACAAGAGCATTTAGGGGGCAGAAAAAAATTGGGGGCTCTGCCCGCGAATGCCCCTATGACTATAGGCCTGCTGTGACGAATGGTAATCCTTACAAATTAGCTCAGAATCACTACGTCCAAACTGTTCCGTCTGAACCAATGGAAAAATCTGTTGCGAAAATTGAGCAAAACCTTTTCGATCAATACGATATTGCAAACTTTTGACAAATCTGTGCTGCTGCAAAGCTGCACTAAAATCAAAAGACTACGACTACAAATATACGCTATCACCTTAACTGTTTGCATACGAAACAATAAATTTGCTTCCACAAATACTACAGTTTACCGCGAGTTCGGGAGAGGGGATTGTTTTAGCATTCTGCTGATTGGATGGTGACGTCCTTTCTGAAGAAGTCTCACTAAGCAGAAGACGAAGGTCAGTGAGACCATGTTTGCGTTCCAAGATGCAGTACTCTCCATCTTCCGGCCCAACACTGTGGAGAAGCATCTAAAATGTTTTAAAATGCTATCTCTCATGCTCATGTGTCATTGTTTCACCCCAGTTCGTGAAAAATGAGCAAAGTACTGGTTTGCAAATTTGTCTTTAGCATAAAACCAGCTTGGGTTTTGAAGGTTCTCATTTTTGTGTACATGTGCACTGGGAATGGTTTATCTGGAAAACGGTTAACCGAGAGTTTTTTTGCTATCCGATACCCGGGTATAATTTTATCCGTTAACCGGATAGAAAAGTTACTAATGCCTTTCTAAAGTCTTTGAAGCTTCCGGGAAACAGCCTGCCAAACTTTAAAATCTACAGAGCTGTGTTTACTATACAGCCCACTTCTGTGGCAGCAGAAAGGGCGTTCGGTACATGCTTGGTGCATGTGGGAACACCGGCCTCGTTTATATGAACGACTCCACAATCGATGCGTTGTACTGCGCAAGACATGCGTTGCAAAAGCAATAAATGTTAAAAATACACGATCTTCTTCGTATGCGCTCGTGCAGTGCATGTGTGTATATTTACAGTAAAACTGTGCCATGATTTTAAAATCAATTCATCATACAAATGTCGTGAAATCAATTGTCTAACAATTAGCTGTTATTATCCCGTTAACCGTTTAGCAAAAATACAGATATACGAATATATCCGTTGTCTGGATAGTATAAATTGTTGATATCCGAACTATCCTATATAGGACATTGCTTAGCTAGGTGGCTGTTGGCGCGTTTTAAAAACAGGTGATAAACTTCTGATTTTCCGCTATCAAGTCAGAGCAGTCTTTTAATTTCTCTCACTGCAGGCCAAGTTTATAGCAGACTTTGAAGAAGCTGAAGTTCACATGTTGAGTATTAGATAATGGCGGTAAAGTAAGCAAGTTTATCTTTCTGCACGAAATAAATGCACTGCATCCAGGTCCTTCTGAACAATTATTACATACCTGTAGGCCTTGGAGGACTCCATCTGCTGAAGCAACCGCAGAAGTGCGCTTCCTTGCTTGCATAACTAAGTGCGAAGCATACCTAGATTAATTTCACCAGTGTAATTTCAATTATGACCACACAATGAACGATTCGTTAATGAGTTATTGCCTGAACAGCACCTTGTCATGTATATTAGTAAGTTTTTTAAATCCAAGCACCATTGCCAAGGGATCAAAAGAAATGGCGCAAGATACGCAACCTGGAGTTGCTGAACCGCTAAAGTTGCAACTGGTATATCAGTTTTCGCCTACTGTGCCAGAACTACTTCGAACAAGAGGATACATCATAAGAGACACGATAGGGGAAGGAACATACAGCAAAGTGAAGGTGCTTGCTACGGTTATTTTGTTCGCAGTTTGAGTTTGTTTCCAGCACTTTACAATAAGTGATTACCGATTATTGTCGGTTCAGCGTTCAGATTTTTGCAAGCTAGCTTTCGTACTGCAATGAAAACTTTTTTAGATTTAGAATGTTCAGCCTGTTTTTGTATAGCAAAGCAACAGCAGTAATCTTAGACATGTACACGTGAGGTAAAAAGAATGCATGCTTAAGTACAGCTTGCTCACAGTGTGCTTAAAACTAACGCCAAAGGGAAAACATTTTCTGTTTTTCTGCCTATCTCACCTCAAGTAGGCTACCTTGTTAACCGTGCAGGAGCGGAGTATGAATAACAGAAGTAGGAGCGAACATGTCCGTAACCTTGCCGATACGGTTTTCCCATTTTGATGAGAGCAATTTACTCGATCAAATCACTTCGTGAGGTGTGTTTGCATTCCGAACTAATTGAACACACAAACTTGAATAGCACTCACATGCTAAAATACTTTCACATGCTAAAAAATTTTTGTTTCTGATGGTGCCTGCATAGATAGACGTATAAAAGAAAGCGTTTTACCGGGGGTTGGCGGAAACTCTTTGCCCTGGAAATTTTGTCCTCGCCCTGGTTTCTGGCCCTGACTGTCACAAACCTGCTCAGGGAACCCTAAAACACTATACGAGTCGGGAAATGAAGGATGTAATGCAATTCAAAATTTGATTACTTTATCCTAGGACACGTGATACCAGTTATTTCCGGACTAAACTATTTTTGACTTCCCGACGTCCACTTTCACAACAAAATCATATCTGCGTAGCGAATCACACATGACATATAAATTTTATACACTGTAACCCCAAAAAACTACTTTTTTAGAGGGAAATTTTGGTTTGTGTGTAGAAAACGTCATGCACGTTTTAGATCCGTTTTTTCTTCATATCCAGTCATGGTGTAGGAAGATCAATCACATGTAAGGTTTCGGTGGTCATATTTGGCCAAACACGTTTTGCATTTAAAATCACATTGAAATGTTAAGGTGGTAAGGTGCACAAAGTTTGTTACACATCAGGTAACCTTGGGTAGTATAGTGCCCCAATTTCTATGTATCGGCTTTCAGGGACCTTTTTGTAAAATAACTGGCACCGTTCCATTTGCCTCTGAAAATCAGGAAAAGTTATGGAAACACAGGTTTCTAACTTTTTTCTAAGTATATAAAATCAACAAAAAAAGAAGTCTTTAGCATACCCAGGATTTGCAACAAACCGGCCAACCAGGATTCCTCAGCACCGTTGCTTTTCCTGGAAAGTATTATAAGTTTATTGTCAGAACTTTGACATAATTTACAGTAAGTTTCTTTAAAGATAATGTGAAGTGTGGGTTTGTTACGGACGGAAATATAAACAATTGTCAACATCTAAAGTTTTGAAGGATCACTCTTTACGAATGTAGACGTTTCATTCGCGGACTGTTGCTGTCTTGGATTGGTTGAATTTTTTCTTGGCTCTGAAATGTTATATTCTTGCCTTCGAAATTAACAAACACAGCCCTGATCCACTTGAGTTTGATATGTTTTGAAAGGCTAAGGAGCGGTTGCCGGAGACCGCGTATCGTACTCCAATTCTTGTACGTGCAATAAGTGAAAGAAAACCGTTGCACTGCATCGATGGAAAAGTCATCCTGTAAGCGTTATCGGATAAAAATAGGTCAACTCCACTGAGCTATGATAGTGATGTTTTGTTCAAAAGCAGATTTAAATTGGAGACAAATCGTAACCACCCTCCCAACGAAACTACTTCGAGATTTGAAAAACAAAGAGTTGTTACATAGCCCAAGTGAGTTTCGCCGAAAGTGAAAAGAACATTCTAGAAAAAGTGTGACCCTCTTTAAAGTGTTGCTTTTATGCGAATAAATAAGGCTTCTCTTATCTTCATCGTACGCTTTCCAGTTATTTAGCTTTTTATCACGTGCTACACTATACGGTGAAAGCGGGAAAAAAAGTTTACGAAAAGTTCTTTTTCTTCTTTAATTGATAAATTGAATCACTCCGAACTCGTATCGTGGCTTTCTGAGACGCTAATTAGATCGAAACATTCCATTCATACATTTTAATTGTTCAACTGAAATGTTTTGAAACGATAATTAATTGATGAGTGCTTGTATTTAAGCACAGTCAAAGCAATTCTTCACACCATCAAACAAAAAAACATTGAGTATAATCCGTGCAGGGCGTGTGTTTGGACATTTCACCACTTCTGGGTCACAGCTTATCTTTCACTGTTTATTATAAATCCGACCACGGTTTGTCCACCACTGGTCTGCGTCTTTTTCAGAGAACGTATTCAGTAGCACTTAAAAAAGACGTCGCGATTAAGATTATTGAAAGAGATGAAGCACCTGAGGTTTTTCAAGAAAGGTTTTTGCCTCGGGAAGTTGACATCTTGTCACAAATAAAGCATCCCAACATCATCACCATATACCAGATATTTGAGACAGCTGAGCCAGGTCGGGTCTACATTGTCAGCGAGTTCATGCGCTATGGCGATCTCCTGGACTTGGTCAAGGTTTGTTTTAAGTTGTGAAATGGATAATATTTCATAAGCATCCTAAAATAGCTGTTAGTGCCAAGTGTTAGCTACAGCATTATTTGTTCACAGCAGAATTTGGGAAATTTTTGAATGATTGCCGCTATAAATTCAATTTGTTATAGCCCGTAGCAACGGTATGCTCACGTTTCGCGCTGAAAGTCTTCGTATTAAACACCAAAAAGGGTTAGTTTTACATCCATCACGCAACAGATTTTTCTACCTTTTGAAATGTTTCATGAGTTATTCTTTGCTTTTGACAAAAAATGCAAGGATCCGGAACTGCAGACTCTGCAGTAGCGCAACTAAGATTTTTGTTCGGGAGGGGCCAGTCAATGACGTCGTCTTGAGTCCGACTGTTCCTCCCGTTTATTTTTTAACAGTTGAAAATTGATACAAAGCACCCGCAAAAATCTTAGCAAGTTTGTGTCGGGGGAGGACACGGCATCTACGGCCTCATTCTGGCTGCGCTACTGCTGCAAAGTGTTGATCAAGACTTGTTGCATCTGAAATGGCATCAGCATCACTGCTTGCAACAATAAACGACAAAACGTTTAGCTTCCTGTGTGTGAATTGATTTAACACTACATACGCATTGCCTGCTTAAGTTTATCACACTCATTTCAAGCTGTTCTCTGAAAGAAACTTATTTATCTTTTTCCAGGACAAAGGAGCTTTGGAAGAGACCGATTCACGTCTTATATTCGGTGACGTCTGCCGGGCAGTTTCATATCTACACGCAAACAACATTGCTCATCGCGACATCAAATGTGAGAATATCCTGCTCGACAAGTGCTCGCAACGAAGACCAGGCCTGGGGTTGGTTGCGAAGCTGTGCGACTTGGGGTTTGCGAGACAGTTTACTGAACAACATCCGACTGTTCATCCCTTGAGCAACGAAGCTGCACAGGTGACAGCCGCGTGTTTTATTGGCAGGAAATGAGCACATTACGAGACCAGATGATTTGCATAATTGAGGCCATTTGAAGTAGTTATGCTTTGGGCTTTTGTTGAAGCGAGCTCAAAGAGTTTCCGGGAATTGTTATCTTACTGGAGCACAAATGTAAATATTGCATAAGTTCATCAAAGTTAGAGCATATCAAACTATACGATCTTTTTGAAAAAAAGCATGATTATTTTCATAAAGATTTTGTTTCGATCAAATTTTCGTGTCCTGTTTTGAGTACTTGTGATATTTTTAGTACTTTGCCAATGCATCACTTTAAACTTATTGAAGAGTTACTCAAATACAGAATTCTGTCCACACCTTCTGTGGATCGGTGGCGTATGCATCACCGGAGATTCTGGACAGGATGTCTCACAACCCAATGAAAGCTGACGTGTGGGCTCTTGGTATTGTCTTCTTCATAACCATCTTTGGAGCAATGCCTTTCGATGACACAAACATCAAGTACGTACTACCCACACTGCGCTAGACCTGAGCTGAGCGCTACATTTTTCAATTTTCGTGAAAGCAATTGGGTAGTAATATTAATGTAGAATAATGTGCCGCTTTTAAGCAAGTACTCTCTAGACTAGATAGACTGTAATTCATAAGACAAAAACCTTAACGTGAAACCACACAGAGAAATTTGATTTGTTCTTGGGGTTAACGAATTGGGACGTTGTATTTATGGGCAGTATAACGTAAGTGGAAGTTTGAGCCAGGGGGGGAGACTTAGGTGAAAGGGGCCCACTAATCAACACTCAGAAAAAAATTGAGAAATGGGGCTCAATCCGGATGGGGATGGCTACATTTAAACCCTAAATTACGGAAAATAGTCCAAAAAACGCTAAAAATTTGACAACCTAGTGAAAACCAAAATATACTAAAACCGAAATATAAGCTAACCGGGGGTCCGGTTTTTACATTTAGCTTGCCAGGAAGGCGATTCGCCCCTCTCTCCTCGTCAGTTACGCCACTGTTCATGGGTGGTTCGATGCAGTGCGACATATTGCGACGAAAGGGAGAGGGGCACAAATTTTACGCAGACAGCGCGACGATATTCATGGACAGTCCCATTCAGGGACGCCAGAGATCAAGGGCATTGCCCCCTTGCCTTTTCAAAAGGGGGCAACGAGGGCGGAAGTGCCGTTTCATTACAGTATCAAAGGTAATTTCATGGTTTGTCAAGATCGACTTGAAACAAATCAATTGCAGCCATCCGCGCACCAAGAAAATTCAGAATAGTTTCTTATAATTTCTGTTATTTTTGAGGTCAACATTGTTGCTGAACAGAGACAAGTATTCTGGAACGATTTTTTTGTTTTTTTAAAAACAAATTTCCATTGCCCTTAAACTCTTTCACTGCCCCGCATCCCTACCGCTGCTCCGGCGACCCTGTATAGATCAGGTTCTAGTTAAACAAGCGGAGAATGTGAAAAAACGTCCATTTGTCAAAGTATTTTTTGGAATATCCAAATGAACTAATCGCAATTTCTTTAGCATTCAACGAAGTGTTTCCGCAGGTCTGCATTTCCCTTATACGCATGGCTTAGTTTTTCTCAAAATTCAGTCNTAATTTGCATTGGACACGAATGATTATTGGCACTGTCGCAGGCAGCCCAGAACATTGTTTATTAAAACATATAATAAAAACAAAAATATTGACCCCTAAAAAAGTATTTTGCCCCTCCAAACCTTGAAACCAGGCTACGGGCCTGTGCTGTCGTGTCTGAACCGGTATTTATGTCGACAAAAAGTGGAGGGTGTTACAGATTTCACAGTCGGCAACAACAGCCCTGACGACTCGGCTGCGCACAATACACTGTTTAATTCGAGTGGAAAACTGATGCCACTCATTTGCATGCAAATGTCGACTAAAAACAAATCANAAGAAACTCCTTGACTTTGATATCGCGCAAGCATGCTGATGAAGCTGTGGAACTCGGGAACAATGAAGTATTTGTNTTTCAGTGTATTTGCTAAATGCTTTNCTTCGTTCGGGTTTCACAATTAAGTTGTATTTATAAACACGCCCGTAACTACTGCGGGAGCCGAAGAATTTTCTGAGGGGCCCAAATTTTTAAAACTATGTCAAAAATTTTCAATGGGCGAACCTGCGCCACCTTAGTTACGTGCCTGTTTACATATCTTGAAAATCCGTTTTTTATTCTGGATGGGCGTTGAAATCGAGAGTTGCACTGTCGTGCTGGGGAATTTGTGTCCTTAACACATCCTGAGTTTGATTGCCGAAAGAAACGGTTTGTTGATGGCGATTGCAAATTACAAGCATGCTGCACTTTCAATAAAAATTAATTTGGCTTACCTATTACACTACTTTGATTAAAGTTTAATACAACACTTCAAACCTCATGTCACTACCTCCAAGAATTAAAACTCGGAACCAGCCGCTAGATTGGCACTTAGGCTCATTGTGTAGTTGTCACGCCATCCACGACCGTCACTGCACGCCTGTAACTTTGTGAAAAACTTAAATCTCGCGTGAAGCTGAAGCTTACTTTACTCCGATGTGCAGTTGTATTGTTGGTTTCCAATTCAGGGATGTCTGGAAACTCCTACTTATCCCTGCATCAGCCATGCACGTGAAAAGGCGTGGACTGTTTTTTTCTGTTTGTGGTAGGTCCTAATCTTTTGCACCGTATAATAGGCAAGTTCTAAAGGGTCTAGATTTTGCTTTACAGAAAAATGGTCTTGGTGCAAAAGCGCGGCGATATCGTTTATCGACGTTCGGCGAAAGTCGGTCGCCTCGTCCGTGACTTCATCAACAGGGCCCTTCGTCCGAACCCGAAAGTGCGCCCCACAGTGGACGCCCTGCTCAGTCACAGATGGTTGCGGGATTTATCCAAGCGGAACAGAGAAGCTTGCTCGTTTGTCTAATACAGCTGCATTGCGTGGTCTGTCTGTTTCGAAACCGAAGACATTTGACGCCGGAAGGACGAATAGCACCTCGTGGTCCGATAAAGCAGAGCTTAATATGATTGGTCGACCTGGAAACATTGTTCCCTCGAAGTTGCGCAGTAACACCAGATAATTTGTGCAGAGCTGTCTCACTCTCGCGCACTTCCAAAATACCAAATCCAACACGACATACATACTCATCGCACAGCCCTTTCAGCGCTGGGAACGCTTCACTGTTCGTGCCTGCATTCGTTTCGTGCGCAACAAAACAAACATTTGCTCAGTATAGAAGTTTCTTAAAGGGTACACTGCCTGGGAGCAAGATCACAGAAAACGCGATGGAAACTAAATGCGCCAACATTTTGGGGCGGACGCACAAGCAAACGATTTAAAGGGGGGG
>JGI24021J15306_10007252_pt1 | contig 13487 bp, 7 predicted proteins | sample Ectturendosymbi1_FD_15306 | JGI IMG/M metagenome (IMG submission 15306) | reverse complement strand
GGACCATGAGTCCGCAATAAAATATCATTATTATATAGTTCTCAGAAAAAGATCGGCAACTGCACAAAAATCTCTTGCTTATACAGTAGTTAAGATTTGGAATTCTTTAGATCAAAATTTAAAAGTACAACCTTTTTATGTTTTCAAAAAGAAATGTATGTTACACTTCTTAAACCAATATTAACCCATGTCAATTATATGCTACCTTAAGTATTCCCCATTATCATAATAAAACTTTCTGATGGTACAAACCTTAAAACCCATTAATATTAGGCACCCCGGGAAGATTCAGATATAATTCTGATTGTATTCCTATTCATGAGTTTGCTTGTTAATTTTATCTTGCTTATTTGTGAGTTTTTTGTGTTTGTTTCCCGAATAAATGACTGAATTAATGAATGAATGTTACTTGCTGCTACAGTGTGAAGCTTTGCACACATGCGGTTTGGGCTTTCCGATCTCGACAAAATGGTGCTTCGACCATGATGTGAAGGTCATGCCAGATGCAGCTTTCACAAAAACAATGTGCAATCGATGCGGCCCGTTGTAAAACGGAGGGGATGTTGTTGCAACCTCTTGGTTGACGTTGTGCTGAATGTGCGAATGACTATGAATGGGATGTGCATGAAGGATCCAACTCATATATATGTGGTTAAAATGTAGCAGCGCGGTAGGCGACGTATTAGGTATGACATGAAAGGTACAGGGAGCTCTCTCTTTAGCCTAGTGCTTAATTAGCGTGCAGGCGAGCCACAACGCAAACAAACAAGAATAGAGTAACCTCGTCAGATGATCTCTATTGCTGCATGCTGCCACAGTGTGAAGCTTTGCGCACTTGCTGCTTGGGATTTTCGATCGCAACGGTATCATCCTTGTCACTTGACCAATCCACCAATCGGGTTCGCCAAATGGAAAAATAGTAATACTTCAGCCTCTGATAGCAAAACAAACATTGCCACATTAAACTTTGGAAATTCCAAAAAGCTGTGTCTATTTTGTCTCAGAGGCAAAATAAAATACATAGTTTTGTTTGGGCGGATCAGGACTGGTTCGTACCGATGATTTTCAAAAATTTTGCGAATCAGGACTGAATCGGATTCAATTTCTTCGGATCAGGATAGGACTCGGACTGAAAAATTTCCCAGTCCGCTCATCTCTGTCAGGCGGTCGGAGAAGCGCAAAGACCGGATCGGAAAAGCTAGACGGGATGCGGGGAACGTTTTCAGCATTTACTCCGTTTTTTTGCCAAAATTTCAGTACGGAAAATGCACAAATATGGATTCTTATCAAAAATTTCAAACGCAAAGGTACGTTTTTGTTATTCTCATTCGATTCCTTGCTGTCTCGTGGATCCAGGAATGTTTTCACTGGCTTTCTAGCTCGATCCACTCAGGAGTTATGGCTGATCAAAGGTTTCCGGTGTCAAGCGAAATTTCTGATCTCTGCGAAATTTCTGACCTGTTGTTGTTTTTCAGTTATTTTGCTTCTCAAAATGAAGTCTGGCAATTACTTTTCTGATGTGTGTTGTTTGAATTAAGACATTTTGGATAGATGTTAGGTACCTACAGCAAGCTATAGCACGGGAATAACTTTAACCATTGAAAATTCACGGACTTAGTTGTTGACCTAAATTATTTTTCATTTTCTCACCCTAACCCAAACCTTAACCCGATACACTTACCTAAATACGAATTCCCAAGCCCTAATTATCAGCGTATTTGGTATGTAGAATATTACTCTGTGCATACATACATGGTATGAAGTCAGAAATTTCGCAGTGAGAAATTTCGCTTGACACCGGACACTTAGTGGCTGGTGCGGGCATTAAAGGGTATAAGGTCTTAACTTTTGTGGTTAATGAACCACAAAAAATGCGTTAAATTTTTTTTTATCTTCAAAAATGATACGAACTAGTGCTACGCTGATTTGGAAACTGACCTGCCAGTTTATATATTTTGTTCATTGACCCGAACATTACATTTCAAGGCGGAATGACCTCTAATGATCGGTTATGTTCACTCCACGAAAGCATAAACTTCTCTGCACTGCCCAACTTGTTTTATTGAAACTTTGGCAGGTTTTCTCCCGCTGCGTATTCTCAGTAATCATGTTGTACAGATGAGAGTGTCTGGCTGGTTCCGTCCTTTCTCATCACGGGATATAATCTCACCAATAAGTGACCTGAGTTGACCTCACTCCCCTACGTCGAAATCATTTGTGAAATTCTCGTGACTTATGACGCATTCACGTGACTTAGTCTGCACTTCAGAAAGCTTATTTACGTACGTCTGCGCGGACAAGGCATACAGTATCTTCTGTAGTCTACGCACTTAATTTACTATGAATACAGATGTCAGTAGTCCTAGTGTCTATGGGTGCAGTGTGCACATATGGTTTCAGTTTGCAATGCAAAGCCAGATGGTTTCATGTTGATGTTGACGCCACATGACACAGAGGCATAGTATTAGTATATCACATGGACCACGAGTCTGTAATAAATGAACTATTATTATTATTATATGGTACTGTACAGTAGTGACATAGGCTGAACGAATGGTTGTAAACGGGGTCCCTAGTGATGAGTGAAAAATCGGGGATCCCCACAAAAGGGATGACATTAACCTTGGGATGCAAAACAACAATGAACTGACAATCACTTCGATTAATTTATGAGTATATAAATGACATAACCGTAGGTGAGCAGTACCCAGCCAATTAGGAAGGAATAGTTCAGGGTAGGGGTCTGAGCGTTGAAAAGGTTAAGACCACTGGGCTAGACTACTTCTACTTGTGCTATTGTTTGTAGTACATATCGTAATTATTTGCAACCAACCACATCAGAACACAGCTGCTATATCACAGGCAGCAGCCATGTTATGATGATAGCCAAGTTTTATGTTGATGTTGTTTATGTCTAGAAAGAAAACAAAGTCTAATTAGCAAGAAATTGGTCAGAACCTTTCAAATTCAAGGGTCAAAGGGAGGTGATAAAAACTTATGGAAAACATGATGCATGCATTCCATCAGGAAAACAAAATGAATTGAAAGAGAGGTCGGCCAATGGCAGGCAGTGAGGTAAGCTAGTTAGTCGTTATGGTACATATAATAAGGCATGAGATGCAGATATTGACTTCAATTTAATTTCAAGGCCCACAATCTTGTAAAGCTGAACTTATGGTGTCTATGCCATGATACCAATCTTAATATTTGTGCGATAGGTGGATATATATAGTTTTATTTATCTATGTCCAACCAAAATGCCACATTAAATCAGCAGTACAAAAGCAAACAATAACAAAAACATAAAAGCAACACGTGAGAAACAACGGACACAAAATGAACACAATCACAGAAGACAAGTGTTGGAAAATCAAATGGTAATATAATAATGGTATAGAACTTAGAAGCAGAATGTTAGATCAAATACATCATAAACATTAACGTAACACATATGATAGTGGGCAAACAATGGATGAAGAGTTAGTATAATGTACAGATGAGCAGGTAAAGCATACACGGCATATAGGTGGGTGAACGAAATAAAAATAGTAATGGTTGTAAGGCAGAAAGCAATGCAAGAAACATGACATTTCATAATAAAAGCGTGTGGCAAGGGCAGAGAACAAAGTTTAACCACACAAATCGTGAAGAAGTAATAGTAGAATTACGGAACATCATGGAGTACCATAATAATTGCATGTATGACCCAGCATCATGAGCATGCAGTCATGCACATATCGTCACCAAATGAGGTAGAAGACACAAAGTAAGTCTATTATTTTTTTGCGACAAAATAATAGTTCACACAGTCAATAGATCATGCAGCATTGCGTATAATATAGGCTAATGCAGAAGCTACAGCATAATTTAAAGCAAATTCTACTACACAAGGTGACAAACAATAACCATTTACTGGTTGCTTTGTCACAAAGGATTGGTGAAAGACCATCCATGAGGTCATGTAGTCTACTAACCCTGCAATGCAGCTTTCAGTACTGTCATAAGTTGTCACATGAAAAGAAAAGACAAGGTGATAAAAATGAATACACATGATCTTTCCAGATGAGTGCATGCCTATGTACACATAGTTATGATGAGATATTTAATTTCACAGGTGTGGAGAGAACAATCACTGAAATTAATGAATATTTGTATGACAATACAAATGATTATATTATAAGAAGAACAAGATGGAAAAAATATCAAATGATAGACAAATGAAGAAGATTAATCCCCATTATAAAGGGAAGCTTTACAGCATCTTTTAAGTATAAGAGATATAGTATAGCCAAACATGATGAAGAAATCATATGATACAAATCACAAAGAATGGGCAACACAAGATGAGTTAAACAAATTCCATATATAAGCAGATTTTATCGAATTTTTACCTGTTCTTTTTCTATTTGCTCTTAGTGTACTGACCACCATGACTATTGCTGCCTGCCACTTGCCTTTGTATCAATGTATAGCTGTTGCCTTCCGAATCCTTCTTTCTGTAAGATTCATTGCTCCCTCAGTTGTGTTAAGCAAAGGTATTAACAGATTACAAAAAGTTTAGCATTTAACAGTAATCCACTTATATCTCGTAAGTCATGACACTGTGAATGAAATATTATCTTTTCTAGACCTGAATACTTCACTTATCCACAAAACTTTGTTTTTCATACGTACCCAACACTTACTGGATTACTGTTTACTGCTAAATCTTTTGTAATCTGGTTATACCTTTGTTTCTTCAACCTCATTCAGAGTTGCTAACTTAGCAGATTTACTGCTAGATCTAGTGGATATTTTATCCTATCTAGCTGCAAAATAATTGGTCTAGCAGCCTAAATCCGCTGGATTCTAGAGCACAGGTAGGGAACCTGTAGCCCACGTGAACATTTGGTATGGCTCACATCAGGATTTGCATTACCCAAGATAGAGCACAACATCACAAGAAAACAAAGTTCCATGATAAGTAAGTACTTAGATAGTAAGGCAAAAGGAGCCACTCTTCCTGATATTTATATAAAAGTAGAATTTTAGGATGAAATTAATTGATTTTTGCCGCCTGCCAATGATAATGCGCCATTCTGAATTCATGCAGCCTGTGATAGTACTTAGGTTCCCCACCCCTGTTCTAGAGGACAATTGGTTTGGTGGCCTATACAATCAGTTAGTCTTATTCAAGCAGATTCTGGTGGAATTTTGCAATTTTCTAGCTTGATAGCAGATTTGGCAACCCTGACTTCATGCCATGATGTTATGTGCCTGGTGGGACCCTGGGTTTTGTTTTTAGTCAGAGAACGAAATGTTTTTGAAATGACTGAAAAAACTAAGTCATTTCAGTCAGAATGTATGAAAATATAGGCTAATGAACACTGTTACTGCTAGTTTTAACACAACTGTGAGACAAATGACTGAAATGTCCCAGTGACCAAAATGTCTCAGAGAAAAAAAACAGGGTGGGATATACATGCAATGATGCTACTCCATTATGGTCCAGAAGTAATTGTATTACTTCACAATTTGTGTGGATAAACATGGTTTTCTGCCATTGCCACATGCTTTTTTATGAAATGTCATGTTTTATTGCATTGCCCTTAGCCTCATAACCCTTATTGTTGCTTGCTTCTTTCATCTATTATGTGCATGCTTCACCTGCTCGTTTGTACATACCTCAACTCTTCACCCACTACTTGCCCCCATCATCTGTGTTACAGTAATGTTCATGTTATGCATATATATATATATGATTTAGCATTTATGTTTCTGTAATATATGCTTCATTTTTTTGTCTTAGTTCTTTCTTTTTGTTTTAATGTGTGGTGCACTAATTCTCTATCTATGTGGGATAAACATGACAATGTGGAATCAGGCTTGCAACCAGGTTTAAAAATCGTACTTAAGTGAAAAATCACCTAAACATTAAATACAGTAGCTGCATTTTAGCTGAAGCACAACAATGCATGAATTTCTCAGCATACATAAATTTTGTAGGCGTACTATATAACTCAGATGTGTAAGATAGTTAGTCATGACCAAAAACTAAAGATTCAAATAATAAATGGGAAGATAATAAAAATTTGAGATGTGACACAGTTTCTAGTGCACATGTGAGGTAATGTTGTGCTTCAGGTATCAACTATATTCGTTATACCAAAAGGTAGTGTCTATTTTGTGTCCAGCATTAAAAACTCTGCTAGGACTGTTTTGCCATTTGAACTGTATCTAGTTTTGTCCATGTATAACACTCAGTTCATGATGCTAACAATACACAGTAAACCTAGTTGAGAAGTGTCTATGCCTGCTGTGTGAGTGGTTGTCGATTTGGTTCTTAACCTCTCACTATTGTTGCTTTGGCTTTGCTAGTAGGAATGACACTTTTGATGGGAGCACTTTTTATGTACGTTTTTCAAAGTTTAGGATGTAGGTTTAGGTTTAGGGTGTTATTCACATGACAATGACCATACACTAACCCAAGCGTATCGTCCTTGTTACATGACCAACTCAACCAATCAAGTTTGCATAATGGTAAAATAACTTGTGCTTTTGCCTGTGATGACAAAATAGACACTGCATTGTCCAAAAGATATTTGAAAAGGAAGTTTCATGGTATTATTTTGGCAGTGTCTACTGTATTTTGCTGTCATAGTCTGTGAACGCCCATCTATGGAACACCTGCTTGCTTTTGCAGTAAATGATGCATCGGCAGCAGGTCGATGGCAGCATTGCACATGCAGCTTTCGTTTGCACCTATCCATTAATGCTGACTATAAAGGCTAGTTAACTCAATTTTTTATGGTATTACAGGACTGCAATGATTTTGGTAATATATTTACTACCATCGCAATGTCACTTCACTCACAGTAAAGTATTTATTTTTAGCACCCCAGTTGCATAATTACTTATCCATTAATGAGATCCACTGCTAAAAGATATTGGTCTTACGTATGCCACCTTAGAAATGTAGCATGTCAAAATTGTATATGAGAGACAGATCAGAAGAAATGCTAATTATAAAAGATAGCTGAAAGGGAATGCCAAATAACAGAGGTTTCAACATGTGCTAGAGATTAGGATGAAATGTATTTCTTTGCCATGTGCTAGAACAGTGTTTCCTAGCCGGGGAGGAATTCCTCACCAGGGAGGAATTTCTTGAGTTCAGGGGAAGAATTTCCACTATATATTTAAGTTGCCTATGATTCATTATAAGTGTTGTATGTTTGTTAAGTTGACATTGGCTCTTTAAATTAGTCACATAACTGTATATCTGCAAATTATTTAGTGGACTATCATATGATTTTGCTGACAAACTTTAGTGCCATTGTTTGTCAACAAATAATTCTTGTCCCACTTTTATTAACCAAGATATTGTCGTCAATAAACACCATTGTTCCACTTGCAGTTAATACTAGCCTACGAACCTGATCAAGAGAGGAATAAAAGTTCCATAGGGGAGGAACAGAAGTTCCACAGGGGAGGAATGAAAATTCCATAGAGGAGGAATGAAAGTTCCATAGGGGAGGAATGAAAGTTCCATAGGGAAGGAATGAAAGTTCCATAGGGGAGGAATGAAAGTTCCATAGGGGAGGAATGAAAATTCCATAGGGGAGGAACGAAAGTTCCATAGGGGAGGAACGAAAGTTCTATAGGAGAGCAATCAAAAGTTCCAGAATGAGCGCATGCATCAAAAAAGGTTGGGAGACACTGTGCTAGAACTTCTTGTATTGGCACTGTTGGCAATGAACCCTTCTCAATAGGTCCACTCTTGCGCTTTGCTGAGGAACTTGCAGTTAATCTCATCTTATTTATTCAATTTCTGCATAGATTACAGTAGATGAATGTCATTTTCCAAACTGAATGCTTTTTGATACTGCCTAAATGTGTTAATCTTGGATGGAATAGCATTGCCTCAATGATTTAAAAGTGTTTTTAATTTGTGTTGAAACTTACAATATTTGCCAGTTTGCACTTGGTGTAATGTTATTTTCAAAAGCATCTTGAAATGGATGCTGTGAGTCCTTGCTGATCACAAGTGTGTATTTCTGAGCTGATTGCTATCGTCTTTTCCATGAAATCATGTCATGAATTATTTTTATGTTACAAGTTTTAGTATTTATTTTTAATTGTAAGAGACATTTATCACAAGCTGATTAAGATGCAAAATCAAGTAGTCCCACCACCAGCACCCTCTTGTCACTCAAAAGTTGAATTGCGCATTTCTTGCACAAATTTGCTGGACAAGGATATCATGTCAAAATCAGATCCACTTTGTGTGTTATTCATTCAACAGGATGGTCGATTCTATGAGGTATGGCAGTTAGCCTCTTATGTAATGAAACTATCTTATATAATCATTTTTAGTAAAAACCAAGTCCAATGACATTTTTAGATGGTACGTGTCACACAGGATCTGGCTCTGGTTTTAATGTGAATTTGATCACAGTTTTATTAGGTGTCGTACTTGGCCATAGGTGCCAAGTCCGAGCATGCGCCACACTCTTTTTTTCGGTCATACACCAAAATGTTTTTGAAATGACCCAAAAAAAGTAGTCATATCGGTCAGAATGACTGAATATATAGGCTAATTAACACTGTTATGGCGAGTTTAAATACAACTGTGAGACAAATGACCAAAATGTTTCAGTCACCAATTTGTCTCAGCAAAAATGACCAAAATCTCAGCAAAAAAAACTCAGGCCACACTTCTATTATTCACTTGTTTCGTTTCTGAGATGTAAAAGCATGTCATAGGTTAATCAGGAACAGACATAAATTGTATCTGATATATTTTTTTACAATCTGGCTTGAACAAACATCTTCTGTGTGTCATTGGGAGTAAAACTATTGCAGTTTACGTGATCTAACTGACCGTAAGTAGTGAACAAACCAAATGGTCTGTGCATTTTGTGGTTTCATGGCATGCAACAGTTACACGGTGTTGGTGTTTCAGTACTTGCACTCAGCTCTCTCTTGATAAAGTTTGATAAACTCGTGTGTTTTGCACAATTGTTACCATGTTGTTTCTGCACCAATTCACGATCACAAATATGTAAATTCTACAAATGGTTGCCAGCTAGAATGAAAGTGCAAACGTTTTTGACACGTTTCAGTCGGATTAGCACCAGCACCATTTCATTAACGCTTCCACCCAAGTTACTACTGCGACTGACGACGTTATGCTGAATAATTAGTCCGCCCTCTGACGCTTAACCTTTGACCCACAGGACTTTGACAATAGTCAGGTAGCACTTGCACTACCACTAGAGCTCACATTGTTAACAAAGAGGGTGCATTCTGAGGTAATACTCACGTCGTCGTCGTGTGTCCTTTTTCAACTGATATCATCATCGTTAAAATATTCATGTCTACCATTGTTTGCCCATTCGATTTTTATTGCAAAGCCCAAGATTGCTGTCTCGCAATGGTGGGTGTCTTTAACTTAACTGCAAGTTTCGACATCCAGGGAAATACTCGCTTGGTAGTTGCCTGTTAATGTGGTTTTGTGTGTTACTTTAGGCAGTGGATAGTTCTCGGAATCAAGTATGCATGTGTGCGCTGCGAAGATATGCATTTGGTTTCATACTTTGCATTTTTTGTTTTTCATTGTTCCGATTTGGACAAAAATGAAAAATAACACCGCAGCTGTGTGTTGCAGCTCGGGCGAACGGAGATGGTCTTGAACAACCTGAATCCGAACTTCGCCAAGTCAGTCACTGTCGATTATTACTTTGAAGAAGTGCAAAAGCTAAAGTTACAAGTTTATGATGTTGACAGTCCAAGTCAAGCACTCCAAGCACATGATTTTTTAGGGGAAGTTGAATGTACGCTTGGGCATGTAAGTCGAGTGTTGATGATTTCGATGTCTGCACGACATCGATGCCTGCATTTTTGTGACTAAAGCGTCTCTTTTATTCTATGTAGATCGTGTCTCACGGAGTCATAAACGAGCAACTACTGATGCATGACAAACGTCCTGCTGGAAAAGGAAGAATTCGCGTAAGATCTTCTTATTCCCAGATTTCATACATATTTTCCTCTTTCTGTTTTTGAGTTAAGTCACCTGCTTTTTCTCTGCAGTTTTCTTGGCACGACTTGTGACAATGATTAATCCTGATGACTTCGTTTCATTAGTACATAGGGTGCTGGACAGGTGCTTAAATGCGTTTTTTGCTGAGAACCGCTGTTTAACTCTTCGGGACGTTACTTCGCCAATTCGTGTCCTTAGCACTGACGTGACAACCTCGTATTTTTCGCAGGTTGCCGCTGAGGAGCTGAGTGGGAGCAACGAAGTTGCGTATTGCTCTTTTCGAGCCAGTGGTCTCGATAAGAAGGTAAAGCAAAAGATCAAGTTCTTTCGTGTGTTCGCCATAGGGCTGTTTTTATCTGATATGAAACACTGCCAGGCAATGTAGTTCCAACGCAGCTGTAGTCGGGCAGCAGGATCGAGCAGTATTTTTAGCTACAATCTTGTCCTTAATGCTGTTTGTAGGATTTTTTCGGAAAATCTGATCCATACTTGGAGTTCCACCGCCAGGCAGCAGACGGGAGCATGATAATGGTACATCGTACAGAAGTGATCAAAAAGACGTTAAACCCTACGTGGAAACCTTTCAAAATCGCGATGCAAACTTTGTGCGGTGGAAATTACGATGCGCAAATGCTGGTGAGTTTCTTGCTCATGTTTTCGACAACTGATGTGTGACTTGTTAACAACAAAAATTCCGCCATTTCTTTTTTTACTTATGGAGTGTGCTTCCGAAGATTTTTGAACTGAATCTCTTCATTGTGTTGTTTTCGTAACATTTTTTTGATTGTCTCTTTAATCAAGCACCCCTCATAGACGCTTACACCAAGTTAAAAGCACTGCGGATATTCAGCATCAGTAATGGATGTTTGTTCATAGACAGAAACCTCAAAACTAGTGTGTTTCGATTTCGTGCGTGATATTTTGCCTGTTTTGAGATAATCTTTACATATTACGGTTTTAATCAGGCTTACTAGGCGCATCGAAGTTTATTCACCTGTTTCATGATAATTTTCTTGAATTGTTCTGCCAAACTCACCATCTTTTACGAAATATATTAGCGCTTTCACATAACATTTCATTTTTTCTTCTATATTCTGAGTAAAGATGTTCCGGAATCAAGATTTGTGTTTCCGCCCTCAACCGCAGATAATTTCGTGCTATGTTTTGAAATTACGATTTTATTCCTTTTATTCCAAATCCGGTGAAACATACCTAAGCTAAAACAGTAATATATCGAGCCATGTAAAATTTGACTTTCAAGTGTAAGATTTGGAGCGCAAGGTATTTTTCATAAGGTATTTTAATTTCTGTGAATAATGCATTCCTATTACGAAGTTTCACCACTTGATTTAAATTTAGGGGTAGGCAAACGGTTTGACTCGCAGGCCGCACTGGCTTCTCGAGTTCAAAAGCGGGTCAGTTGGGGAAAGAAAGCGAACTAATATAAATGAGATCTAAATCTCGCTTCGTTCAAGTTTTTTTCCTCAACGGATAACAAAACATGATGTAGTAAGTTTTGTTGTAAAGTAAATTTATCAATGCATGTATTTTACAACTCAATAAAGAAGTTCACTTTCTGGTTTGCGTAAATTTCTATTTAAGTCACTTTCTATTTTGGCGGCAACCGTGTTGTCGATCTACCGTTTCATCCAATGCATCGCAGTCCGGACTTATGTTTGTTATGGCAAGTCTCAGGAAAGATCTCTGCTGTTGGTAGTTCAGCTTTCATAGCTGTGACAAACTTTGTTAACGCTCACGTTGCTGAACGTCTGCTGCCCACACACAAACGTCGAGCCAAGCAATGTTGCACCTGCGCCATCTTCCGGAAGTTCGAAAATAACTTCTTTTAGTGAAGCAAAAAAATCATTCAGATTAAGAAAATTGTACTTTTCTTTTAAGACAGAGTCAGACTGAAGATCATTGATTAGCAGCCACAGCTCCTGCAGTTGCTGTTTCAGAGTCTTGTGACGGGGTACAGGCTAACAGCTGAAACGACAGGTCAGTTTTTTCAAAAATCAGAAAACTGACAGCAGAATTCTCTGTACAGGTCATACAGCGACTTCGAGTTTCAGCTAGGCACCTTCAAATCAGCTAGCGTGAAAAATTGAGCGAATGTCCTTGTTAAAAATATGTTTGAAATTAAGCTAGATTAGATTTGAAAGCTCGCGCATTTGGATACATGTCAACAGTTCTACACAGCGAGTGGCTCTTGAATCTCAGTTGTCAGTGACAGAAATTTTGCTAGTGTCTATGAAGTAGTATATAACTTCTCAGCAGTAACCTCTTCTTCTTGTGTTGACTGCTTAATAGGGTAGTTACCATGCTTCAGAGCGATGTGGCGGCTGATATTGTATTCTTTAAAATCCGTGATACTATGTCGCCAGCGTTATTTTACGAGTTGTGAGCATTTTTACCAGATGAAAATTTTCAATAAAAAGCCAAACACTTCTAGAAAATGCCAGAAAAAACCAAGCCGATCATTTAATAACCAGAAAAAATCCGAACTTTGTGGTATTGCTAGTCCTTTATCGAAGGATAAAGTGTTTTAATACATGAAACTAGTTTCCCTGTGAGATAAATTGGGAATGATTTACTTGCGCCATTTGAAATAAATTGTGATGGATTTACTTTCGCCATTTTTAAATACACGAAACTAGTTTCCCTGTGAAATAGATTATGACAGGTTTACTTGCGCCATTTTAGTGGCTTACCAGGTTTTTTTTAAGGAAAATGTTAGGTACCCGGTGTGGACCTGTAGGGACCCGATTTCATCTGATTCTAGGGACCTGATAATGAATTTCTCTGATTCTAGGGACCCAATTTTCAATTGTAGGGACCCGATTCGGGTCCCTAAAACACACTAAAAAACCCTGGGCTTACAATTATACTAACTGTCCCAACAGCAAAGCTGTGTTTAGCACAACAACGAAAACCGAATATTTGCTTTCCGGTAGTTGTACGTTCCCAATCTATTGTTTGTTTGTGCCTAAGCAAAAGAGTAAATTTAAAGTATTTTACCATTAATTTTATTAAAATTTACAACTTGGCGTCAGCAAACGGAGATGGGCGCCTGCAGACCAATCGTGACATTGCAAAAGGAGTGCAAAGCGAGCATAACGAAGCAGAACCGAGTGAACGCGGGTTTTCTCGTACTCCAATCAAGTTTAGGCGGAAATCTTTATTTAACTTTGTCCAACAAGGTTGCTTTTGGAAACGGAAATGTTGTGAAATCCATCTTGCCATGTTAACTGCGTTCGACACAACGACACCACACTGCTTGCAGTGACAGTCATTCGTTCCGGTTACCTTTCTAGGTCAAGTGCTACGACTGGGACAACGACGGCTCGTCGGACTTCATCGGGGAGTTCACCACCACTGCTCGCTCCTTCCTCGAAGCTGGTTCGTCTCCGGTAGGTTTGCATCATTGCTGTGTGATCGAACAATGCTTAATTATAACACGTGATCGTAA
>JGI24021J15306_10007251_pt1 | contig 13488 bp, 10 predicted proteins | sample Ectturendosymbi1_FD_15306 | JGI IMG/M metagenome (IMG submission 15306) | reverse complement strand
CTGTTCAATTTTTTTTTTTTGACGGACTGTTCAATTTTTCAGCAAATTCACATGTATTCAAAAATTAAACCTAATTCATACTACATGGACAGGAATATTATCAGGTGTTTGCTCAATGGTCGTGCAATCATCGTTTCTCAGTAAAAAACTTAACAATTAAAAAATATGTAGGTTACCACTACAAATTGAGACAAAACTGCTAACAATTGTATTGTATCAAATATTTGCTAAAATTTAAAAACTGTGTTGGCTGATTGACTTCATTGAGTTGTTGACGGCAATGGAACGCAAGATTCTACAAAAAGCTTTTCAAGCAGTATCGCAGATATAAAAATTACACTCAATGCATTTTACAGAAGCACACCAGAAACTTGTAGATTCATGACCGCACCTTCATTTCGCGTAGAAGAGTTTAGACGCGAATAAATAATCACTGGTTTGAAAACCTGAAAATAATCGTAATTCAAAAGCGAAAGATTCGCATCAGTAGTTCAGGTCTCTCATAAAACAACGTCTCGTTTTCATTCCAATTTCAATTCCAGCTGAGTGTTTCGCTTGTCCGGTCTCAATCATTTGACTTAATGTAGACTACCATTTCGTTTGAGGTTTTTAAAAACTTTTTCGCGTATTTACCATCAATAGAAAGATTATGAGACAACTCTTGACATCCCCCTCGGTGCTTGCAAAGCCATTTTGGTGAAAGTAAAACTTTTCTGTTGTCAAGATCCATCTGCGTATTGGTGAACGCAACAGCAGTTCAGACCTTAGGCGCAAAGCTCGAAAACAGTAAAATCACTTTTAGCTCCAGGCAACTTAAAAAGATTTTTCGGTAAAGGTACTTTGATAAGACGCACGCGATACAGCCGTTGTGCAGCATAGCCGGACAATTTCTCAGGCGACTTTGCACTTTTTCACAATTTCAAACGAAATAACATTGACAGACACATGATAATTTGAAACGGAGTATGAGTGAAATCAGGCTTCATGAGCTCAACCCTTTTTCCATTCACAATTCACTGACGATCAAGCTTGTTTGGTTTCGAGGTTTGTTTTTGTAAGCAAGAATCATCAGCTGCATAGCTTCTCGCGTTTTTGAGTTCATGGACTAAATTTTGAATAAAACAACAAAGTTTTAGATGACAAGAAAAATCCACCAAATTTGCAGTTTGATGTTGTTCATTGTTTTGCATCAAAAATTTGTCGGTGTATTTTATTTCTTTTATTGGCAACTGATTGCTAGCTGCGGAAGATCTACTGAAAAAACACAACGAACACGATCTGCCCATAAAAAGGATGCAGACCAACGCTAAAGACAAAGAAAGCAACGTGAAAAGACTGCTTTGTATTTTGAAATAAGATTTTTAGGGTAGAATTAGTTTGAGACAAAAGTTTGTTGGGGTAGAAATTTTTTGATCAAAGCAGATCCGTCGTCAGGGGAAGATCGATTGAGCCGAACACCCTGTTTACAATTGGCACATCACAGCTGCAACTGAGTGATGACCTTGATTAGTCTTTCACTTAATGTGGCCTCACTCTTTATGTTGGCTCTTGCCGGAATGATCTCAACCAAATCTGATCACTGCCATGGTTAAAAGAAAACCTTTGTTTGTCAGTTGAACATGTCCAAGAGGATGCATAGTTCCATGAAAGGAACCAGCATAAAAATCAACAGTTCCAGATACATTACGAGGTAAAATAAGTACGTTGGCGCTTTAAAAATCGATTCGATGCGTGTATCACGTGCAACTACAAAATAATATCTGGGAAACAGGATCAAAGATCCTTAACAGCGTCGAATATCATTTTTTCCCAACACTTTATGTCGTTCTTCAAACTTATGCCACCATTAAATTGGAAGCTAGTCTACAACACGAAGCAGGAGGTTCGGTTGTGAAAAAAACTGTTATTTACTGATCTTACACGCTTAAAATCTGTCTTTGAGTCAGCCTCTAATTACGAAAGTACTATAACACAAAAACTATACTTAATACTGTTTGTTTGTGTGCAAAAGTAAAAGGATGACGCAACAATTGAGCCTAACAGCCTTCTTAGCGCTGGGAGCAGCAAATAGTTGCTCAGGGTGCCGTCCATACAGAACTTAAAGTAAGCATCACATTTTACTGATGCTTCGGTAATAACCTGAAAAACTTGAGAGTAAGTATCAGTAAATACCTGAAGGACTCTTTGCTGCTCCTAGTGCTAAGCACGCTGCTATGTGCATATGTTGCGTCATCCTTTAGGTGTTACACACTTACTAATAAAAAATGATTCCAATGAAATTTCTCAAAGCCCCACGTCTTGCGTTTCTTGGAAGCAGTTTAGTTTTAAGTTCATTATCGCCCTTGAGGATAAGTATGGCAAGGCAGTTTAGTGGTGCCAAGAAACATATTTGTTCAGTGCAAACAATGGAAGTTGCTCATTCCACATTTAGAGTTCGATTTTGCTCTCAGGAATCAAACTCTTGCGAACTGCGCTGATTCTACCATTTTTAGACGGCATTGCTTATTTAAGATGGTTCAAAAGATNAAAAAAAAATGATTGGTATTGGTTCGACTTTTTCACTTGTTGTTGTCGCATCTTGAAATACTGCTTTCAAAATACTGTTTTTCGTATTTAAAAATTAGACTTGATTATTTAACATCAACGGCAAATCTTCCGAGCCTTGCTTACTGCGAGCAGCACACAAGAATCATTGCAGGCATATACAATTTTAAGGTTTCAAATAAACAGTTATATTTATGCTTAATGCCGACGGAGCTAACAGCAGCAACAAAAAATCCGCAAAGCTGCAATACAGTACTCTTCCCAACAAAAGCTCTCGCTTTTCTATCAAACAGAAATATTTTTATACCTCCTCCTGCGTTAATAAACGTTTCCTGCATTTCGGAGATACTACGTTCTTTGCAAAATATCCCTTTCTCAAAATGAAGGCATTGCAAGAAAAGAATTAGGTAGAAAAAGCAGTAAATATTGCAAATCGTGACCCAAATAACTTTGCCAGAAAATCATCAGCTGTCTTATAGTTTTTCCGTGCAAAAATGTAAATAGTACAGATCATGATATCTATTACGATTATCTCGTAAAGAAGTGAAACAAGAAAAAACAGTTTTTTAATAAACTAGTCATAAATAAGTTGCTTCACAAAGAGTTCTTTTTTAAATTTTAAAGGAAATGCAATTTCTATTTCACGCAAATAGAAAATCGGGGATAAAAATGAATTTGTGCAGTGCGACTTGCGATGCGACTGCTGCAATGACCACAAATGCAACTTTTATTGCTGCAAAGTTGCGAAACATGATTCGTTGACAAATGCACAAGTCTCGAAGCAGTCTTTGCCGGAGGGTTATATGTAAATGGGATATCACAGTTCAATTCAGAAATCAGCAGTCTGACTACCGTGCACGTCTCTGTCGAAGAAAATATCTGTCTGCATACCTTTGATACAGTTTTAGTTTTCCGCCATTTTGGCGTTATACGGCAGTCTTAGGTGAGCGACGTACATGATCATCCACCGCGATCGACTGTAGGGACAATAAAAGCTGGTTGTAAACAGTATATGCGCGATGAAAGCAGATTACTAAACAGTTTTATCGAAGACACGTGTTGATTTTCGATGTACACGAAACATTTGGCTTAAATGTGAAAGCGTAGAATACAGCTTTCTGTTTCTGTAATCTGATGGTAACATTTGACTCGGTATCTAATTTTTCCGGCAGGTGTTCGGCACAAGGTTAGATTTACATTTTTTAAGAATTTGAAATTGTTGCAGAAAAATCGTCACAAATCCAGTCGACTTGAGTGCACAGAAAGTACTGTACGGTCACCATAGATAATTCCAAGAAGTTCCCCAAGAGGTTTCGTCAGTTCATTTCAAGTGCAAGATCATGTTCAGACCAAGTGGTCAAGCAGAAACAATGTCTTCTGATCAGGGAAATTTATCGATTCATGCCACAGAAAACTTGATTGGCAGAATGGTTCCAAGTGCCAAGCAAGTGGACGTGCTAAATTCACAACGTCCTCAATTGCCTACGTTTTCCGTTCTGGGATACGACAATGGAAAAAAACACCTTTCTTATTTCTTTCCATTTTCAGCTCCAAACTTGTCTACCTTTTCCCCGCCGTCAGCTGGCAGACTTTTATCTCAGACTAACTGTTTCTCAAACATTTACGCTCCTTTCAGCTACAACCAAACGCATCTTTATCCGTGGATGTTTTATCCATTTCTGCCAAATCCACTTTACAACACGTTTGGAACACAATGGCCCTTCGGAAGTCATCATTGGTTTAATCCTGTCACAAAGCTTTCTGCTACAGGAACGGAAAGTGACAGAGCAAAGCTGACTCTAAGCTATGGCACAGAGAATGCTCGCGAGTATGGTTTAAGTCACGGCGAAATACCGGGTCAACAACAAAAAGTTCGTGCAGATATTACCGTAGCAGCAAATAGCGGCATGCATTCTGGAAGGGTCTTTCTGAATCTCTGTGACCCAAATCCCAGCACTGTTAAGTTTCTTCAATTTCTTCACAATGGTGGAAAATCAGATGAAAAGCTACTTTACAGTTCCAAAAAGAGGCACGTTTGTGAGTATTGTCTTAGGGGATTCAGCAAGTCATACAACCTCATGATCCACGTAAGAACTCACACCAACGAACGCCCTTACTCTTGCGACATCTGCAAAAGAGCTTTTCGCAGACGGGATCATCTACGCGATCACAGGTACTGCACACGCTGCTGCTGAAAATGCAGAGCTTCAGCAGGCGCCATTAACGTCCGCCAGATGTTTTACAATTTTATCTGTTGGCCTATTAAAGCTTAGAAATATCATCTCAAAGTTCTGCATGTAGTCGTTTCGTGTGGAAGTAGACGTATAAGCGTTAAACTGAAATTAAACCTGAAAGGAAACAATCTGAATTTACCTTGAATGGTGATATCAAAGATTTGCTTGGAGCTACTACGTAAACAGAAGTGTTTGTGGCCATTTTATTTGCAATGAAATATAGTTTTGTGATTAATTTCCAAGCACATAGGTTTTGTTAAAGTTTAGCTACAAAATAATGCACTCCTGTAACCGATTTGTGGATAAAAGAAATAAGATCATCTTTTTCCTCTCTGTGCATTTCTTGTAACCGCACCAGCAAAATGTTCAAACTCGAGGCCACCTTTTTTGCATAAAAATAAACAGCGTCAATTCATTTCTGGAGAAGGCCCGTTATCAGATTTGGCCATTCTGTTAGAAGTTTGAGAGTAGTTAGTAATTGTGAGGATTCAAGATTGTGTTTTTGCTGCAAAGAAGTAGTCTGTCCATGAACATAAAGTTGCGCAACCGTTGGCTTTCAAATTCAAAGCCTGCACAAAATATTCACCTGCGAGCAGCTTGGCTGGCAAATCTTCCATCCAATGTTTACCTGTTCTGATCATCTCACACTCAAAATCTGCGGTACGATTTACAAAATTTTGTTCAAATTTACCTTAAAGGAAGTACGATTGCTTGCAAAATTTGAGAATAAAAGTCAAGCCAAAACATTTTCGCAGTTTATTATTCACTGACTTTCTAGCTCAATCCGTACAGGAGTTATGGCCGATCACAACCTCGGCAGCCACTATAGTGGCCACTATAGTGACCGGCACAGGAGTTAAAGGGATTTACACATTATGAGGAAACGTGCGCAATCAACAACATCAGGAAGATAAAAGGTTGTAATATCAGCATTAAATCATGTAATGAATTAACTGCATGTTGATCGACATCTTTTTTGATTTTCAGATACACCCACAGCAAAAAGAAGCCGTTTGAATGTTCGGTTTGTGGCAAAGGCTTCTGCCAAGCTAGATCTCTAACCGTCCACAGCTTGGTGCATAAGGATGAAAATAATGGTGTTCACACTGGAAAGTAAGGAGAGCGCCAATTACTCTGTTAGATCTGTGAGCTTATTGTTTCAACAAGTTTTAAACAGAAGTTCAACCATGCAAATTATGCGCAGATGCGTAGAACAACTGAATTTTTGAATACACGACTTAATTTGTATACGCCAGACGTGTATCATTTATTGAGTTTTTCATTTCTCAGCAGTTGCATTCTATTTAATGAAGGAGGTACAGCAATACTTAAGATATGATCATGTAATAATTCGCGCATGACACATCACAAAGTATCTTCAGCAACCAGCTAAATCAATGACTTAAAAATTTTCATTTGATCCTGTTGAAGAGCGATTCACGTCTGTCTTTATACTGTCGGCTGGCAGTGGCCAAGTATCACTACCCCTCTAACCTTCTCGGTAACCACTAATCATTTGATTTTGCAGGGAAAGACGTCGCTCCACCTAGGTTAAAGTGCAGCTTGGAAAAAGGATGTCAGAGAAATACGCAGGTCTGCAACAATCAACTGGAGTTTCACAGCCAAGAAAAGCAGCATTTTTTTGGTTCGGTGAATGAAAGCCTCTGCAACAAGCGTCCGATTGCAGACGGTTGCCTGAAATGTTTGGTGCTGCTTTATGGCAATGTAAGTACAGGTGCCTTTTGCAAAGAGCAGTTCGCCAGTTAACCTCGAAAAGATTCTCTCGAGCCGCAAATCATCCACAATGAAAGAGGTGTACATTTTTACTACCTAAACTTGAAACAAACTGCTCACAATCATGACAGTGATGGAGTCTCGAGACTTGGTCTCGGTCTCGAGACGAGTATCGAGGCCCATTTTTGCGAGTCTCGGTCTCGAAGGTTTCAGGTCTCGTCTCAGTCTCAAAGGCTACAAGGTCTCGAGACTTTGAATATTGCAAAGAAATGATATAGCAAAATTTCTATAAATCAACGATTTTTTGTTTGTTGTATTTGCAGGTATGAAACAAANAAAACAGGTCGGAAAAATGCAAGAAATTTGAAAAAAACTTATCGTAAAAGTGATGACGACATNTTTTTTTTCAATTCGGAAANATGCACAAATTTTGAAGCCTCGAGTCTCGAGAATTTTGATCAAGTCTCGGTGTCGATGTTTTAACCAGGTTTCGGTCTCGGTCCCGAAAGTTACGGTCTCGACTACATCACTGAATCATATGCAGTTTTGAAGATATCAAGTGTTTTGACCGATGGTGTTACTTACAAAAACAAACATTTCTCTTTGTTAGTCGACCCATGTACAAACTAAACAGGTGGTACAGGGTGCACCTTGTATAACTAGTATACACAGTATAAAAGACTTAGCAGCAAGATACACTCAACTGCAGTGAACATTTTTTATAATGTTTATTACGTACCCCGCTGAGATTAGTACATTTGGCCACATCTTGAAACTTTTAATTAAAGTGAACTGCAATAGATAACTAAATACATACACCTAATGTTGTCGACGCTTTTGTAACGAATGCTTATGCTTGCTTTCTTTACCTAACCATTGTGGACTGGAGCTTTTCGTCGGTTTGTGTGCTTGAAAAGATGTAAATCGCTCTGAACTGGGATCTTAACATTATTATCAAGTTTTCAAGTCTGATTTGACAAGTGTTACAGCGATTTGGTTGGCGATGGAAAATACAAATGTTCATTTGAAGTTGGTAAAAGCATAAAAGCGAATACTCCTAGATGTCAAGAAATTAAAAGTTGTTGAGTACATTTCCTATAACATGCCTACAGCAACTGTAAAAGTGTAATTATTTTGAGCTGAATATTTCACACATGTATGTTTTACGGTAGCAGCATAGCGTAAATCAGTTTTGTGCATTTTTTCGTTGCGTAGTTCAAGCCATTTTTCGTTGACCTGAAAATAAACAGAAAACATTGCAAAGAGCCAACGCCCAATTGCCTGCACTTTTCAGTTCGGCGCAGACTGTGCAGGTGCGCTTCTGCATACACGCTGATCATTGTGCCTTGATGTGGAAAAGTAAAATCGTGTTCTTGGTCAAAGAAAAGTTATAATTTTGAAAGCTGTTTTCAAAAATATAATGAAATACAGGTATATCTGAGAGCAAATGCAAACTGGTGTGTACACTGATTCATCGGCGTCTTTACATCTGCTGACTGCTACAAGAGGTGCGTCGAACCGTTTTTAGAAGCATTCTTTGCTTAATGTGCGCAGCAACTGAGTATAACCATCATGGGCAATGTCTTCTTTGATGATTGCAACCTAATCACCGCAAGAATCTCGCTAGCTTGTGTGGGAAGCGCTTATACCTCTCGCCTCTCCCAATATAACATTTCATACCACATCGACGTCAGTGCTAAGCGGTCTATCTGAATATTCATAAATGCTTTTTGTCTCTCTTTGATAGGAGCCCGGAAAAGTTCAGAAAAAAAGGCGCTGCTGATTTTCGTGGCGGTCCAATACCCAAGCAGAAGACGCCCACGTCATGTCAAGAGCCTCAGCGGGTGTTTCCAAATAATGTCGTACATTTTGAAAAACAGCAACATTACTTTCGTTTGCAAAGGAATAACTGTCACATTGTAAGATCTTATTCACAGTCAAGAAAGGAAAAGTAGTGAGGAAAAGAGGCATTTCATACCTTAGCTCTTTTCAAATAGGAAAAGGATGTAGGCATTCTTATCGTCCTCAGAATGAAAATTGATATAACATGCCAAGGGATCTTTAAAACACGCAACATAAGTCTTTATGGCCCTTTGTACGCAATGGAATTCGAAGAAGGGTTGTTCGCAAATGTTGGGTGTATACCGCTCAATCACAGAATTCACTACCCTGAACTTCTTCAGACTACAAGTTAGCGCTTTGACAGTCAGGTCACAAACTTTCAGATAGAGTAAATGAAGAAAGTAGATGCTTACTTATGGTAAAAATAAACGCCCAAACCCAATAGCATGAATGAAATCTTATGAAAGGTTGTGAAAATGAAGTGTTTGTTTTCATAGCCAGCAAAAATACAAATGTGGTTTTGTGGCAATAGAAATGCAACTTTTTGGAGGTATGCCATGAGACAAAACGTGAACTAGTTGGACAGTGTCAAAGACTCAACACTAATTTTCGACTTTTCACGAGGTGTAACCGACACCGATGAAAAAACATTTCGCTGATCGTCTAAACCACCCACTTTATGGAGATAGCTGCTTAAACATAATTCAAAACGTATTGGCTACTCGCTACACGTTAGATAAGCAAGGAATCTATCAGAAAAATGTTAATAGGAAATCGATTTTACGCAAAACTACGCATGGTCAGTCCCTTCAACCTGCAAGCAATGCTAGCAGGTAAAACGTGGAAATGCTAAAACAAGAGCAGAGAAAGCAAACAAGCTAATAATAAAATGATTAAATCACAACACAAGCTCCGGCAATTCACTACTGAAATATACGTTTTTCTCAAACAATTGCATTAACCGGAAATTCAAATCTACCTGACAATTATCACTTAGCAAACGCAACAGACCGGGCGCGGAACCAGGGGGGGGGAATTTGGGGTATTTGCCCCCCATCGAAAATTTCAAAACATTGCATAGCAATTTTGACATTTGCAGAAACTTTCAAAAAACTATAGGTGAAATTTTAAATTCTAATCATTTTTAAGAAGCCTTATTTGAATTTTTCTTTGCCCTCTGGGTTAATTATCTCCTTACCAGATTCATCTTGAGATNGGCCATCTGACCGAAAATTTCGTAAATGATGGTATTTAACCACAAATTTTCTGGAATTGTGAAAGCTTGGGAGATAGTTTAGAATGTTGGTATTTCTAAGGCATTTTTTATCCTTTTGTTCGTGTACTTTTGATTTCAGAAATGCAGTGTTTGTGTTCGCTTTGATTTTGATTCTTGCCTATCTTCTGAGGAAGAGAATTTGCGTAGACTCTCGAAACGTCAACAATAAATACTGTATTGTTACCACTAGGGCCATTTTTTGACTTAAGAAATTGGTTATATGACTTAATTTTTCAGAAAAAAAAGACTTTATATGACCAAACAAAAATGACTGAGCTAGAACGTATACAACTACTGTACAAAGAAGCGAAAATATATCAACGAAAATATAGGCACAAAAGATGGTAGCCCCATGGTTTGTTGAAGCCCCACTAAAATAAACAGCTCAAAACATGAGCAAAACATACAGTGTGGTTTGAACTTTGAAGCAACTTGAAAGCGTGCTGGACATTGGTTTGTTTCTTTGGGGCAGCAAGAACATGCATTTTAGGTAGTGCATTACATTTCATCCAAATAACTTGGTTCACCTACGTCTTTGCTAACATCGCAGGGTGCCAAAGTGGGTTCAATTTGCAGGATGCAGCTTAGACCTATCGATGTAGTAGTTTCACCGATATTTTGGGATAGTTTCAATGGTTTCCTTATTGAATTATGTTGAAAATATGTAAAATATGACATTACGACCTAACATGGAAAATCTGACTTTTTATGACTTTGTAACTTTTGATATAGACTTCATAGGGGTGCGATTTTTGTTTTAACATTCGTTTCATAGCTTCCTGAACCACAGAAAAAATTAGACTTTTATGACTTTAAATGGCCCTAGTTATAACACCACTGGAAGAAAGTTTCTAGCCAGTAGTCTATGCCTGGTGACAGAAACAGCACACTATGTTCTCATTATGTCAGTTTTATGTTTGCCTGGCGTTACTGTATGCTGCCATTTAAGAGTTTTTGCATTTTATGTTCAGTGCTTAACCGTTGCTGGGGTTTCACAGCCAAGCTCTAACGTTGCAAGGGAAATTCGAATTTCACAAGGGCCTCAAAACTATTAGGTGTTGTTTAGATAGTCGTGGCAAAGTGGCGAAGCCCACCAACATCTGGTGGCGAGCCTGACCCAACCATTCGTAATAAAGTTCAAGTTGTATTCCTTCCTGTATTCCTTTCAAGAGTGTTTCAGTTGGCAGATGAAGTCTCGTATCTACGATTGAAACAATAGCGACAGGGATTAAATATATCCTAACATTCATTCCAGTCTCTTGCATTTGACAGCTCCACCGCTCGCAATATCGTCTGTATAAACTATCTCGCAGCAGCGAATATATTCAACTGAAGTTTCAAAAATATAGATAATGTTTTTGATGAATTTGCTAAAACAAGGGCGGGTTTACTAGTAGCCTATACATCTACCACACTAAGCCGTGACCGCACTAACAGAGTGTGGAACCAGGTGTTTGTATTAGGTTAGGATACTAATTTTTACTCTGTCCTGATCGTTCGGTCTGGATCTGGATCAAAACTGGAAAGATCTCATTTTCGGAAATGTTGCGAAGATAACTTTATCTGTGGCCATTTGCGAAAAAGTTGTACCACGGTTGAATAAGCACGATGACGTCATCGAATGAAATTTTATGAAAGTTGCCCTCCCCGAAATGAAGAGCTGGTTGCGCCCATGCAGCATACCCATTTAAGGTTGGAACAATATGCTGTGTGATTCAGAGCGTCGGTAAAATGCATAGGCAAGACTGCATTCTTAGCGTTGCCAACGAAACTCTAAATGTTTCACATGATGGTCATCGCACCGCAGTAATTGGAAAAAACTAGATTGCAAAACTGACAAAGATCAAATGGCCTTGTCGCGGAACTTTTCAGTGTTCCATGGCATAGTAAATAAACCACCTATACATGAAGCTTACGCTGTTACTTTTGCCGAACAACCCAGTTTTCACTCTCTGAATAAGTGTGAAGGTAAATGGTATCACCAACTTGACGCACAAATAAATGTCAAAAATATTATCTTTACCCGTGTGACATAATTTTTGCTATCTTTTGCGCTGTTCGTTGACGTGCTGGCAATTTTGTTAACATCCGTTACAGCTTTTTCAAAGGCGCAAGTTCGAGTTTGATTGCCAACACTAAGAATGTAGTCTTACTTACGTTTTCTGCCGACGCTCTGAATTATACTGCACGTTTGGCACACGAAAAGTGGAAGTGCTAAATAGCCCAATAATGAAAATCACGGCCAAAGAAAACGAAACAAACGGCATATTGCAAACGTTTCGATAACTTCTGTTATCATCATTGCAATCTGCAATGCACTGATGATGATAACAGAAGCTATCGAAACGTTTGCAATATGTCGTTTGTATCGTTTTCTTTGGCCGTGATTTTCATTATTATACTTCATGTTGTTTCAAATTTAAATGGGTCTGTTGCCTTGCTCAATGATAAGTGCGCGTTAGATTTAAAGTTCCAGTGAACGTAATTATTTGAGAAAGACGTATTTTTCAGTTTTTAATTGCCGCAGCTTGTGTTGCCAATTATTCACTTCATTGTTGGTTTGTTTGTTTTCTCTGCTCTTGTTTAAACCTTTCAACGTTTCACCTGTTAGCATTGCTTGCAGATTTAAGGACTGACGATGCGTAGTTTTACATGAACTCGATTTCCTATTAAAATTTTTCCGATAGATTCCTTGCTTATCTCACATGTGAAGAATAGTCACTTGAATGCAGATATGTGCCAGTTTGAATCATCGCAAAAAGATGAAAGCAGAGCCCACTCGGCTGATTCTTCAAAGCTTGAAGCAAGCCTAGAGATTTTATTTGTTTTATTGCGAGTGTTTTCTTCTTTACAAGATTAGTTTTACTTTTTATGAATCAACTTGTTCTTGCTTCCGTTTTTGTTTATTTTTGAAAAGATTCTGAACAGAAAAAAACTACTGTAACACAACACTGTATTATTTTTATAAAAATTTGTCAAGTAGTTTTTGCATTCAAACAAATTTTACAATTTGATCAGGTTGTTAAAGTCAATATAGCCAAGGGAAAAGCCTCTCAACGTGAAAGGAACCAATGTTACCAAAGAGATTTACAGACGCTGCGGTTAAGAATCAAAATCACAGTTCCTCGTGAAGCTGNTTTTACTGGCTGCAACTTGCAGCTTGAGCACGCGCCATTTTACACAGAACCAAGCAATGGGAAAAAGTATGTCGTGCTTCACGGTACATCTCGCCTGCTCAGTTTTACATTCCTTCCATTTTGTTACATACAACGCAAAACCTGCTTTCGGTTTTGTTTGGAAAATGCGTAAAATCACAATAAAAGTTATAGTCAGTTTGTTCGAAAAATCTTGCAGGAATATCCAACGTAAGGTTAATCAAAACACTATTTGACTGCTAGCGGATGCTTTCGCCAATAAGTTACAAGCTGCGCCAGGGTCTACACTGGTTTGCATTTCAAGTCTTTGCAACAAACATTTCGAGTTAAATCTACAGAAACGTCGATTCCTAGCGTTTCGATTTTTCTTCAAAATTGATATGAGTTTGAACTTACAATAGAGATATTGAAGAGAAAATATTCAGTGACAGTTCAGTTCCATCAACTGCGAAACACTTAACTGCATTGTCGTTGTAGTATAGACTACAAAGAGCATCGTTTTTGCTTTTGCTAAGACTGCAACATTTGACGTTTAGACTTACATTGCCTTATTGCTTCGATTTAGTCTGATAAGCATGCACATGCACGGAACTTAGTATGACAGACTAAGTGCCGCTTCTTTCGGGAAAAAATGGACGAAGCGGCAACACACAGTTAATATTTTTAAGACGTTTTCCCTTAGGCATGTAAGTGGTAACTTGAG
>JGI24021J15306_10007250_pt1 | contig 13489 bp, 9 predicted proteins | sample Ectturendosymbi1_FD_15306 | JGI IMG/M metagenome (IMG submission 15306) | reverse complement strand
CATTGATGATTGTAATGTTAATTATGATCAACATGGTCACTAAAGTATTATTGAGAGAAGAGGGGCAAAAACGTTCCTGACAGTTTTGAATGGCAAGCGTAGAGCACCACGGAAACACCCCGACTTTATGAAAAGAATCAACAACCAACCGAAAACTAAGTAGATTATTGAAATCAAATTTTTGTCGCGCCAGATAAAGATTTCATAATGCGTGTATTGCTACTGCTGCAGTCAAGCGTCTAACCTTTCGAAATGATCTGAGTTTAAAGCTGTCAGGTGAAACGTTTTGCTACCAGATGTAATCAGTGCGTACGAAATGGTGGTCTCAAGGGGAAAGCATTTTATTGACGTTAGGAAAAACATTAATTAAGACATGGTTGGCAGAAGATAAAATCAGTAACCGCGAGATACACGAAAGATGTTAAAATGTGATATTCACATATTTTTAGACGTACCAGCAATCTGATCTTTTCAAAAACATGCAATTTCAAACGAAACAGCAAGTTTGTGATGGTTTTGACTCCTTTCGAGTCTTCACACTTTCTGTCTGCTTGGCATTGTTGCAGGAACAGTGGCGTCTTGCTCAACAGTTCTTTTTGCCCTTCCTTTATTTGCACTTTGCGATCCTTACCAGCACAGACGTGACAGAGAATCGAAGCGAGGGCGTATTTGTACGTTAAAGGCCAGACGCATTTCCTTCAGCAAACAACGAGTTCACGTGCGGTCATACATTTTGAGAAAATGTAGCAGCTACCTGAGTCTCGTCGAGCATTTCGGAAAAGATAAAAAACGAACCTCGCATTCCTTCTCTGTTGATCTGAGCCTGGTGACGTCATGGGCATTTGCACGTATTGCAGTAGAGCGTGGTGGCGAACGCCCTCTTCGCAAACTTTTACGCGAACTACGGCGCAGAGCAACTAGACAAAGAAAACCTTCCGAGTTCTGCCGCGAATGCGCTGGCGAAACGAAGACATAAATCTAAAAATAAGTACAAGAACAAGAATCTAACGCTGCAAAAGCATCGAAAACAATTTTACAGTGACATTTACACTGATAACTAATTTGAAGAAATGTTTCTATCCAACTATAAGGCCAGGCCAAGTCTTTAATTTTAGTTGTTTACCAAACATGCCAAGTTACTCCGAAATTTGTCGTGATGAGTTTAATATTTGTCCACAGCTTGCCTTCAACAAACACAAAATGGCGATGTCGATAACAAACCTTGCTTAAGAATCTTGAAAACACGTTTTGCAAATTAACGCAAACACGACACCAAGCATTACGCAAATTATTATTTTGTTTATTCTCAAGCGTGAAAAAACCAACGAAGAAACTGAAAAACGCAAAACTTTCGAAAATCACAGTTTGAAAATAATCTCAGAATTTCAACACCAAAGGAACGTCTGGTCGATGATACGTATGAGCGGAAAAAGCAGCAACATAACACGGAGAAAAAGTGGGTTTTGGGGGTTGTAATGTATGAGCATGCATATTTAGCAAACTTAAGAACAAGCTTGCCTTTCTAACAACTCCTTTGCACAGGCAATGTGCTTGCAGCGAATTAGAAAAAAATATCGATTTAATTCTTACATCGTCGTATCATTCTGAAAGTTCGATCCTGTGTCCAAGGATCGTTACCGAAGTTTGTTCAGGAAACTACACGAAGTCAGGAACAGTGACACATATCGCGACATTCGACTGCTTTCGCGGCTTCGATTCGCCTGCTCGTGGCAATGGGTCATGAAAAATAGCACCGCGACGTGGCGCAAGTAAGTCGAACGTAATGACAAATGCAACATGCATCAATTTGCGCCACAATGTCGGCGCGGGAAGCAGCAGAAACAGACGGGCTCTAGTTCACGAAATACGGTGTGGAAAACCTCATTCCGATTGCGACAATGCTTCGCCAATTACTGAGATATTGCTTGCTGCACAGAACAATTAACAACGTGGGCTGGCAAAAAAGCCATGTTTATGGCTGCAAAGCAGAATCGCAGACAGGGGTTGCCCACTGGCTGCCGCATCCATTCATTATTTTCCGACTGCCGCTAAGGCGTTGACAATATTTTTTTTCAGCAGAACCGTGAGGTGGCGGCAAAGAGGGCGTTGTGCGCTCTGACTCCATTGTCAATTATCGTTCACTTATGCCCAACGACACACAACGACCCGAGTCGCTGAACACAAAACACAGCATTTTTGCAGATCGTTTCCTGTTCGCTTGGATTTGCGTAAATAAGGCCGATTAAGTACAAAAATGGTTGCTCGAAATCAAAGCCTAACGTTTCACGAAAGTAGAAATCAGACAACTCTTCGTTTGAGTTTTTTTCCGCAACCGGCCCCAGTTAGTGCAGTGACTTGCTTTACTTTCGCGACTCGCTCTCTTTTTGATCTTTACAGTTGATTTTTATGAATGCATGGTCGCCGTCATAACTTATACAGCTCAGCTTTGAACGAAGAATTCTCCGACGTGGTTTCAAGGCAAAAAATTCACTTTTGTTTGACGAGATGAACCAGATGCGCTGGGAGTGACATCATGTGGTGAACAAAATGTTGCGACATGTTTGACAAAACGCAGCAGTTGCTGCCACCAGCCAAGAAATATACACGCATCAGGTACCTCACCTGCAGTCGTAAAAGAAATGCATTTCATCGCAAGACTTGACCACTATTGCATATGCGTCTCCCGAGGAACTTCCTTAAATTCAAACAACATTCGACAGAAATTGGATCCACTTTAATTTGGAGCGTCAGAAGCGGGTTAACGTCGAAAGCAAACTTCGTCAATGCTACAGCAAGCCTCGAATTATCGATTCATTGGTCACGTGACCCTATGGCGACTCTTTCAAAAAGCAGCAGAGAAAAAATAACGTAAAAACATAACTTGCCTTGGAGCGGATGTGCACAGAAAGCAATGGTGGCCCAGAGGACCATGCCCCCCCAAATTTTTGGGGGGACCATGCCCCCCAAGGCCCAGGGGACCATGACCCCCAAAGTCATTTCGTGCTTTCAGATGCGGTATCCCAAACAAGATATTGTTGCTCGCTTGAAATCAAAAATTATGCCCCCGCCAAACTTTTAGGCTGACTACGCCTCTGCTAAAGAAACTCATAAGGCTATCGATAGCACAAAACCTCAAATCTAGCCGGCCTTCATCCCATGCCAATCTCGGGCCAGCTCGTCCGCCGGGCATCATTTTAATCGTTCTTCTTTTCTGCCCATCGCTTCCCGACCTCGAAGACGTCGATCTCAGGCTTGATCTTGTCGTAGAGATGCGGGAAAGCCCCTTTCGCCCCGTACTTCTCCCGACAGTTCTCATACAACGTCAGGTCGAACATTGCTTCGAACTCGTCGCGAGTCATGAAGGTGTCCGCGTAGAGGAACGAGTAGCCGCCCGCTTCGCGAGTGAATTTCTCCATGGCGCGCATCGCTGCCACGGCGTCGTATCTGTGACGAACAATACACAGCCGTGACGAACAACAAACAGTTGTGAACAATATCAACAAGATGCATCGATGCATCACCACCTCAGGTGCACCGCGTCCCAGGCGATAACGCGCACGAGTTTCATTGTGACGTAACGTGGAAATTAAAGGAAATGACGTCAACACGCGGGCCGATATATCTAAACTCCACAGGCTGCCGCAGCTATTTTTTCTGTCATAGACCGAAAGTTGTTTTTTTAATCATCGAAAAAAATAAGTCAATTCGGTCGGAATGCCTGCAAATATAGAGCAATGCATATTGTTACGACGAGTTTCAATGCTTCTATGGGACAAATGACCGGTATGTCTCAGCGAAGAAAAAAACAGTACCGCAGTCTGTACTTTTCACTGACAAACTTCTAACGTAGAAGTTGTCTCTTTCGGTATCATGGCAGAACCAGCCCTCGATGTACTATGTTTTCTCATTTTGTTCTGTTCCGAGTAGCCTCTCAAAACTTTCCAGGATTTTATACAAACGTTTAAAGCTATTATTATTAATAAAAGTAAGACGCTGGGCACTACTTGCACATTTTCCAGGGATTCTACCACTTAGAGCAAGTCTTCAAGCTCTCCTCCAAGCCGACTTAGAATACTTCACATTGAAAAATTAACCTCTCGTCCTAACGGCAGGTGGCGACATGACGTAGAGTGGTATAACAGCATGTCGTCAGTTGGTGTGGAGCAGGGCTATTGCCGGCCGCATTACGTTTATTTTCATGAATTACGGTAGTCAGTGAGTTCAAGATATTATTTTTTGCATTGCTGCTGTTCTGCTTCCACACACAGAGCTTAACCTGCTTCCACACGTTTGGTCGGCTGTCTTTCTACTAAGTATCCTCATACAGTGGATCTTGCGAGCTTCTGGGAGTATCGACTAGAAACCTAAGGGTTCTTTCGGTCTCATAAGCTGGCACAGCTGTTGAAGGCAACAACCATCTAACACGACAACAAAATCAAAACCAACCTTTCTTTTCGTTTCACCGGACCCGGGACGCCGTACACCCCCAGGTCGTAAAACATTCCGTAATCGGCGCCGGGGCACATCTGGTCCTGTCTGGGTGGACGCAGTTGGCCCATGTTTTGACCTCTGTTATAAATTCGGCAAGGATATATCAGCAAAGGGTAAGTGTCGAAAAGCTTCTCAACAAGATCGAGCGATTCTTCCATCACCGTCATGGGAAGAACGATGTCTTGAAAAACCTGCAAATTTTACGAGCATCGTTTTCTTGAACACGAATCAAACCTTTTTATTAGTACTTGCTAGTTTAAAACGGGAGCATTAAGACCAACTATGTCGAAACGAAATGCCTTACTGGGTCAAAAATTACGTCAATATCTTTGAGGGCCGCACATTAAAGGACTCACTTTCATTTTAGCAAAACAAAGTTTAGTTTCAAAAAGCTACTAAAAGCATTTGCATAGTAACTGATATGATAACGGCTGATTTAGTACTTTAAATCACTTTGATGCCACTGGCAAGTTTAGTGCTAATCGAACAACAAGGACATAGTTAGAAATCAGTTTGGTGCAGAGGAACACATCAGTAGAAATCAGAAAACTGGAAATCAGTTTTGCACCGAGGTGTCAGTGGACGTGTAGAAATCTACCAGCGCGTAATACTTGATAAACAGGCACTGAAGACCACTGCATCGAAAATGTTGAATTTATGATTATCAAAATAACGAAAGGTTGTCACTGTATTGGACATACACAATAATGGAAAGCTCACTGAGTCGCACAAAACCTTCGACTAAGCCGTATGCGGCCCGCTGGTTGGACACAGTGGATTTAGACGCTGTTTATATAAAGTGGTGCATGCGAAAAAAGTTTAAGCGACTGCTTTTTTTGACAACCCTGGGTAGACACGGTTATGAAGAGTGATATGATGTTGCAAATACAATTAACTGCTGGCTGAAAACTTCACGCGTTGACCGCGTTTGACCCACGGAACGGCGAAGTACGTACTTGGCAGTTAGCAGCAGATGCTTACTTAGCAGAAACTGATAAGATCACCTTTTTTGCATTTCTGAGCAGCTGCTGCTTTCAAGCATTACGCGCATTGCTCCTTTCACTGCAAAACTTCCTCACACTGGTTCACGGTGCGAAGTAACAAAAAACGCACTTCACCAACCTGTTTCGTAAAAGTCATGGCCCTTATTCCTGGGGTTGTAGTGAACTTCAAAAATGCCGGCTTTGGTGGGCAAAGCCATCCTAAAAAGAATCGAAAAAACGGATTATTGCCGAATGGAATCATTTCCTCTACCACCCAAAAAATCGCTCGGTTATGTCGCAGCAGGTATTGCTCAAGTGGAATGTACTCGTCGATGCTTCCGCTTTCAAGAATTGATTGAACATGTTTGTAAAACCAAGGTTTGTACCATCTGAAAAAAGCACAGCTATATCAGCAGTTCAAAAGAAGGCCTGGGCAACTATGAAAGAAGGGTATTGAAACAACTGGTGCGCCAAAGCACAATACTGCAGATGAACACGGTCCTTCCCATAATAACAATGGATAAAATGGAAAACGACTAAAATCCTTGTTGCAAAACGCTATGCCAACGGGTCAGTTGCCGTTGGTATAGCTCCAGAGACCCAATTAAATTAAAACGTCATAATAAAGGTGAAATTTACATTCATGAGTTATCAGGCCGGAACTAACAGTTAGAAACAAGAACTGGAAAATAAAACACATGACCTTGTTCTCCGACAACACGGTGTCTTACGCCATGTTAGCGGGGATTCACTGGAACCGGCCATAGCAGGTTGGAACCGGTCATGGTAGGCTGTTGCGAAAAAAAATTTGTCGACCGCCAACTTTCCACAGAGCTCAGAACTGACGATCTAAACCAGCTACCAAGACTCTTAAATCGTGATCACAAGCTGACACGTTAAAAACACAAGTCGGAATTTAAAGATGCAGTAGATTGAAATTGTAACTAGGTATTCAAAATAACGTTTCCTTTCGGAAAACTTTATTAATAATAAATAGCCACATTTTGCGTCTGACGGAGTTTTGAACAGCGAGGTTTCTCTCCGTTCTTTGTTCGGGATCCATGATTTTCGATCAAGTTTTTTTCAAATCAAAGGTTCGCCGCCAACAACTGGACAAGTTCCAATAGTCAAAACAATATTCAGGGTAAAATTATCTTAATACATTATTAAATAGTATACTGGTAGCCGTGAACTTTAAAAAATTGGCAAATCAAATTAAACACGATACGGATGTTTCAACGACAGCAACAAAGCAAAAAGTTTTTTCTTGCCGAAACATTCCTTGCAAAGCTCTCACCGCGCAACGTGGTTTATCTTCAATTGCGCCCTTTCCGTTTTGACATCCGCAAGGTTGCCGACCATCAGCACAGCTTCGTCTTTGCCGAACACGGTTGCCTCCAAGTAATCAGGAGTGCGTGCATTCGGCGAAAGAGCGCCTGACAACCTTCTTATTTCATTGCAGAACATTTGCTGGCCGCGAACAGGTATGTATCGTAGGTGCACGTAAGGTTTAACAGGAACAATCTTCAACTCAACCGCAACTAATAAGCCCAGGGTCCCGTGAGACCACGGAAGACAGTGGAAGAGATCCTTGTACTCGTTATCTTTAGTGACATGGGCCAGGCGACCATCTGCCAACACGACATCATACGACACAACTGACTCCTGATACAAGCCCACTTTATGGGAGTATGTTGTCATTCCAACTGCCATCGCAAGTCCGCCACACGTAGCATCAGCTATTTCCAGTGTGACTGCCAACGCATACCCGCGAGGTACCAAATAAGACGTTATCTCACCAACAGACACCATCGGCTCCACTTTGACAGTCATTTCTTTTTCATTGAGACGTAGTATGTCAAACAAGGCGACTTGTATTTGGTGACACTGGGACTTTTGAAAGAACGTGGTGGACAAACTCAGCCAGTTAGGTCGGGAGGTGCACATTGGTTGCCTTGATGCCGCAGGAAGCTTGTTCCATTCTCGTACACTTTCTTGGATTTTACCAACCCGAAGATAATGTTGTTCTGGAGCAGACAAGCGTCTTCTCCTTATCCAGTTGCTCAGCTTTAAGCAAATATCGAACAAGTAACTAATAGGCAAGCAAAACAACACCACAACCAGTCCTCGGTGTTCTTCAAGGAGCTTAACTAACCAATCAGGAAACATGGCTATTCAAAGTCACAGTACGCTGCAATGCACAATATGAGAATGAATGAGCAAAACGAATATCACAGTGTAACGAACACAGAGACGCCTCACAGCAGATCATACGAAACGACGATAGTGCTTTGCATGCATGGATAAATATGGGAACATTCCCAACACATATTAGTTACGAGCAATGTCATAAAAGAAGAGATAATGATATATATGTCCAACAATGAAACAATTGTAACATTTCAGCTGGTTAAAGACAGACCAAAAAGCATGAAATAGACTTTTGTAACATCAATTGAGGTGCAAAGTTCACCAACTAAAAATGATAAATGCTGTGTAGGAAATTTTTCATTCAACATGATATCTATATTTTCCCAAATAAAAATACTATCTCTAAGTTATGCTAGCAAATTGCAAAAAACTCTATAATGCAACTTCATGTCAAAGCTCAAAAATGAAAAGAAGGTACAAATATATTCAAGGGAAAGTTAAAATAGTAAACACTTAAAAGAAAAGATACTTTGTTTGTAATTCAGGATGAAAACAATGGCAGCTTACATGCTACAACTGGTGACTTTGCTGACTTCTTGAAACTAAAGGTGGGAAACTTGGCCAACGAGACAAACACTTAAAAGCATAATTTATACCAAAACATACTGCACTTGGTAACCTGTACAGCTGGATCTTGTTTAATATTTTGAAACATTGGGCCATGTAATACAGGAGTGTATTGTGTGGCTGTCCTCCATTCACATGCATAACATATGAATACCCATCCTTGAAACATCCATTGATGACATAGTATGATGGAAGATAATGCAGAGCTTTAAACTTGTGGTTTTTATAGAAGTTAATTGCAACAAAATTGGTTGTCAAAACATGAAGATATATTGCTTTAACTAGGTTAGAGTTGTTTTCTTGCACACCTGTTGAAACATGTGTTAAAAACACTTCAAGGAGAAATGAAGCAACACCATAACGTCGATATGGTTGATGAACCCCAATACTGAGAATGTAAGCAACTTTTGTCTCTCGACCATATGCAAATGACAACAGATCAGCATCTTCCTTGGGGACTTGCCAACGAGGTTTAATTTCTGCTATAAACACTGCAATAAGTTTTCCATCAATGGTTGCAGCAAGAGAGAAGAACTTTCTGTCAAACACTACAAGGTTGAACCAAGTATCTGGATATCTGATGGGAAACCATTCTTGACACAGTTCTTTTAACATGCAAATATCTTCAGCTTCCAAAAAGCGCAGTTGAAGTTTTTTCAAAAACTGGTTGTGCTTGAATTTTCCACTTTCTAGAATATGCTTTCGATAAGTAGCAATTGCACATAAGCACCTGCTGTCCAGCACTTCAGGAACTGTGCTTTTCATGCAATTACCACAGCTTGCAGCATTTGAACAGAAACCATCAAGGCCATCCTCCATGTTGACAACAGTGGTCATGCCTAAACCATCAAACAGGCTTCAGTGTTGTCTAGCTGCACAATTATTTATTGAGTTCAAGCATTCCACAAGTTGTTCTCCATTAACATTTTCTTGGAAGCTGATTTAAACACTTGACAAGAAACGCAATTCTGCAAACTATAACGTTGCCAGTTATTCCAGTTTTTGAAGTGACTTGAAAATAATTTTTTTCAGAGATGCATAACAGTTTAAGTAACTAAAGATACTTTTTAAACAAAATTTTTGAATAACTGAAAATGTGTTTAAACAATTGAAAATATTTTTTCTGAAATGCAAAACAATTTTATTTGAACAACCAACAATAATTGTTACATGAAACTTTAACACCTTCGCTGCCAGCATTCTAATATATTGTACCTGAAAATCAGCCTAAATCTAGCAGTTTTCACATGTCTTAGCAACTGCATAACTCCTGCAGTGATTGCGCTAGAGAGCTGTTCAAACCCTTGAAAGACTCAGCAAGTCTTCAAGTCTGCAATAAAAAAATTTTTTGGTTCTGTTTTTTCGAGTGACATCACAAGTGAGGTAATTGATTAATTAATTATCTAATTAGTGAATTAATTACTTATTTTGTTGTTTTTAGGTCATAACTTTTGAACCCAAAACCCCAGAAAGTCATCTAAAGTCTCATAAGACTCAGATTTTAGCCTAGTTTCCAATACAAACTTGAAATACTACCATCTTGCGGTTTGGGCCCAGAGCCAGATGAAGTGGGCCAAAAATACCTAAAACTACTCCACTTATGACGTCACTTACAAAAAATCCGAAACCAAAAAGAAAAAAAAGTTTTTCATTGTAGACTCGAAGACTTGCGCAGAGTCTTTTGAGGTTTGAACAGCTTTCTAGCGCAATCAGCAAAGGACTTATGCAGTCACTAAGACACATGCAAACTGCTTAATTTAGGCTGAAACATACCAGCTCTGAAGGTGTTAATGTAATCAAAAACACACTTCTGTGATGCTTATTTTGTGTACCTCACAAAATTTACAAACCACATGCACAGTTATCACTCATTCAACTTTTTCACACATCTTCAAAATTCAGTTCTTATGCAATTTTATTTGTTTTATCACCTTCAGAAAGCACACAACAACAAACCGTACAGGAAATAAAGACTGTTTTTGACAAGGAGTTGCATATAACAAAAATATATTTTTGCCTGATAGTTAAACTGCAGTTCAGTCTGTGTGTTGCATAGAATTCCTGACCAATGGCAAAGCTTGATCTGCTGTAGCTAACATTGTAGATACTGTGCCACATGCATAATGCATACACACTGAAGTGGAAATCTTGCCTTGAGTGGAAATGGTCGATTCCACCAGGACCTACATGCGCACCACATAGCAGGGCTATTGCAACTTATATTATAATAGCCAATAAATTAAGACTACAAAACCTTTAAAATTCATACAATTTTAGCATAGTACCGTTTGTTATTGAGCGTAAGATATGTCATTAAATTTAATTTCTTTAAAGCTTAAACTGCAGCAATGTGGCTATGTGGTAGTAATCTAGTCTTGATCTAATTCTGCCCCTGCTAACCCTTTAACACTTCCGCTACCGGCCGACAAAAATATATGTTGTTTGAATTTGTTAACATGTTCCTGGCCGACAGAAACATGCGTTTTTGCTAATTAAAAGTTGTCGGAAACGTACACATGTTTTTATCCAAATTTCGCTATGGTATGTGCAAGGCACACAGCGATCACTTCGCCTTCACCTTGTTTAACCGCTCAAAGCTGTTCATCAGGTGACCAATACTTTAAAGTTGCCAATGCTATTGTGAATTCCCATGTGAAGGTCGTGACCAGGTCCTGACCTGCCTTTTTGGCGATTTGCTTGATCTCATATTGATTTGAGTAATGATTTATTTCTCCTATCTCAGCATCTTGTGTCTACACACAGAATGTAATGACTACTTGCGTCTGTTTTGCGGTCTCGAACAGTTCTGACCAAGAAAGTTGTTTTTCTGATTTTGCCGCATGATAAAAGTGCAGCTTGGGTCAACAAGAACTTAGTGACAATTTGGCCATCATACATAAAGACCAAATTCTGCTAACCGTAACAGCAAGTTTCTGATAAACTTAAAGACTGAAATCTGAGCTGTGGAACGCACACCATTTTTGGTATGTAAGTTTGTGATAATGCCTGTTTTGGAGAGTTTAGCAAGCAGTTGCAGCTTGCCAATCAGCACTCAAGTAATTTTTTGATCGCAATCAGGCGTCTGAGATGTGTGTTTGAATTTACTGCAAATAACTGCATTGTGCGCTTGTCTAATCGCTATATGTCTGTCGCGCGCTCAGCTAATTGTTGGGAAGTTTGTTTGCTCAGTTTAGCCGCACTGGTAGAATGCTCTTAGTTTGTTTCTGTTGTGTTTCAGAAGCCGTACCCAGGGATCAATCGCTGTTGACTTTGCTTCTTCATTCGTGATAACAAAGGGTTTGTTCTGACTGTTCCCCGCCCTGTTTTCAATTTCTGTAGGAAATAGAAAGTCTGCAGTCCTGTGATGCACAGAGTTTGCAAGGTGTCAGTTGGGTGAGGTCATTGCATGCACGTTTCGAACCTTCTGTGAGTGTTAAAGCTGACGCTACAACAGTATGTAGTCTAAAAACGTGGTCCTAGGCAGAGTTTATGTAATTTTAGGTTTTGAAATTAGAATTCAAACTTTTTGTGGCTCAGAGGCTATGTAAATGCATGGCCCTTTTCAGTTGGTCCACCTAGGTGGGACCAGGGTTCGGCAGCAATGCATGTGATTTTGTACTATGTAAGTGCTTTGATATGCTGCCAAATGCTAGGAAAGCATGTAAGAATGTATCAGAAACATTTCTGTAAGCATGTTTAGGCATGTTGATGAAGTTTTGTTTGATGCCAGTGTATAGCTAGTTTTATTGTCTAAAAAAAGTGGTTCTGGTAGGCCCAAGCTTATCAAAGTGGTATGTAGCCTAAAATGTTTTGAAAGTGATTTGATATGCTGGCAATTGACTAGTGGAAAAGCAACAAACGTTTGCTAGGTTTACCGTTTTAGCCTAAATCTAGAAAACGCTTAGCAGCATCTGCATTTTGCAGAGGCAGACAGCATTTTGAATTTCCCACCAAAACTCCCGGGACCCGTTGATATCACTGCAGGGAAACCACCCAGGATCGAAAGTGTTAAGGCCTGCAGAGGGGACGACCATGCCCTTTGAAGTTATAATGAGCCATAACTCACAAACAGAGTGCGCTACAGAGTGAGTAAAGACATATTTAGATTCAGAAGACAGCAACACATTTTCTGAGGTATGTTGCACGTACTTGTGGCATGATTGTGTCATCTTTTGGGGGGAAAACAGTTTTTCACATTGCCAAAAATTTTCGTGGTTTTTATTCAAAGAGCTGTGGAGCAGAAACAAAACACATTGGAAATAAACTTTCTACACAAAAATATGTCAGTCATGAGCATAACTGTGCGAAACCAATTGAAAAAAATTAGCTTTCTTTTTTGGATGGGTANAACTGTGAAAAACCCAAAATTTTTGGATTGCTTTTACCTTATTTGGGTCTTTGAAGGGTTATTTGTACCCAATCAACACACACGAAACGTCTGAAAATTGCAGAACAGATCTCCCTTGGTGTTGTACAACTTCCCATCAAATTTCAAGTTTAAATTATTGTAAGGAAAAAAGTTATGGACATTTTTATTGATAATTAATTGATTCCCTAAGGGATTAGCTAATTAATTTGTTGTTTTTAGGCCATAACTTTCTAACCAGCAACACTAAAAGGTCAATCAAGGGCTCTAATCATGCAGATTTTCACCTAGTTTATTTCAAAAGAAAAAAGGAAATTACCCTTCTTCAACTTTCCTACACCAAGCACACACAAAACTATTTGACAAACTAGGGGTGACTTTCTTGATCTTTGCACATCTTCCATGAACCCATTGCATTGCACTGTACTTCAAAAACAGCTTCATAAGTATGATCAGCTAACAACCCTATTTGTTGCGTAAGAAGTCTTATACTACTTTCTACTTTCTCATAATTTACTTTTACATCACGATGCAAAATCATCAGAGCAATTACACTGAAAATATTCTCTTTTGCAGATATTTTGCAAGTGTTTTGTTAACAACCTCAATCTCGATAGAGTGTACCAAAGATCCAGTTGTGCAGNTGATTATCAGCATCGATTTTGTAAGTGCATGTATNTTTGGATAAACAGAGTTCTCATTGCTGTATGGCTGATGCTTGCTGATTGTTCAACAAGCTACATTTCTTTATAGTACCATGTTTGCAGGAACAAAAAGTGATTGTGATGTGATAAATGCGTTGTGACCTATGACCAAAAACAGCTATATATATATATATATATATAACCTGGAAATATTTCCTTGTGTGTTT
>JGI24021J15306_10007249_pt1 | contig 13489 bp, 8 predicted proteins | sample Ectturendosymbi1_FD_15306 | JGI IMG/M metagenome (IMG submission 15306) | reverse complement strand
TAATTTTACGTGAAATCGATTTCCTATTAAAAATTTGCTGATCGATTCCTTGCTTGCATCCATCGTGGAAAGTACATACTTGAATGTTTGATAAAAATCAGGACGTTTCTATCACCCGCCGGGTATCGCCTGCGTTGATCAAGGTTTCACACAGAAATGACGTCATCTTAACGGCCACCAGGCGATCGTAATGAAGACACCACCTGAGGAACGGCACACCGCAAGGCCAACAAGGTTCATAGTAGGCGTCGGCAAATTTATATTGCAGCTGATTCTTATCTACAAACGTGACATGAAGGACGGTAGATTTCTTTCCTGTCGACCACAGATCGCTTCGGATAATATTTTCTGTTCCAAACCTGGATGCGGCGGGCAAAATGCTTGAGTCAGATGGTAAGATAATCTTGTCGCGCAGCGCACCCTTTCCTTCCCTGTAATTTTTCCATAGGGCGCCTCTATATTTTCGGTTCACAGAATATTTAGGTTCACCATTCCCAACTAGATGAGCTTCACCATTTACAGTTGGATGAAAAGCTATCAAATGCACAAAGTTGATATCGTTATGAATGCATTAAATTCTTTCGACGTATGCTGAGATCCACTGTCCGACAATAGTATTTTATGCCATCCTTCAAGTGCAAAGGTCTGCATAAAATGTTGTGATTGTTGCTTTAGAAGCACTTTCTTCAACGTGTTGCACTGCCACATACGGACGTTTCGAATGAGCAGCAACAGAGATTGGTTGCTTCACCAAGAAACGATCCGTGTTAAATCTAAATGTAGTCATTCAATCCTTATGGTAAGGGGTGACATTTAGCGAGAGTTACCCCTAAAAATTAATTAGTTGGTTCTCAGAAGAGAAATGTATCATCAGATACAAGTAAGAATAGAGTATTCGAAGTGAAGCAGACAACCATTGACCTAATATCTGTGACATATCTGTCATTAGACAGATTTTTCGCCTTCGTCCAGTGGTTCTCAACCTTTTTTGAAACAGGCCCCACTTAAATACAAAAAAATCTCAGGCCTCACCAGAACTACCACATGTCAAAAGTATTTGTTTTTGCTCCGTCACTACACTGCTTACTACCTGATATGAATTATAAATGCACATATAGCAAAGTTTACTCAAATCCATTGCGATACATATTATTCAGTCACACTTAAATGGGAGCTCTGGGCTTGATGCTGGTAACACATCTGTTTGATTCGAGGTTTCATGTTGGTCAGTTTCAGTCTTAAATCACCAACTTTGGTGATTTGTGATTGATTTCTCTCAGCACGCAGCAATCCGCAGCAACGCTAAACCCACATTCGACCAAACAAGATGACGGACAACTTATCAGTTTTTGCCTTGCTGAAGTACTCGAGCGAGGATAGTTTTTTCTCGCATTCATCGGACAGCCACATCGTGGTTCCTTTGATCTTGAAAAGAGTTTTCACGACTTCATCTTGCTGTAACTTACATAATTCATGTTGCCGTTGTTCTGATACTGCAGATAAATTTACTAAAAGTGGTTGAGTCAACCAAAATAGGAACTCCATTGCTTTCAAGTCATGAAATCCTTCATTGAAGTCATGAATCAGCATTTCCACGTGTGCAGCAATAACTGTATTTGCCTATTTAGTGTTATCACATTATTTTAACCAAGAAAATTGGATATAGCGACAAAATATTGTTTCTGAACAAACTAAAAAATGTCACAAATCCAAATATCTTTGCTTTTGCATCGCAAAGTGTTGCATTGGCTTATTGGAGCTGCTTACTTGAAGAACAAACTTTCTCAAACATACCCGCCAAGTAGCACACANAAGCTTTGCCATCTGTGGTCATCAGTAGGTCATCAGCAGTACTTGCATCATTTCAGATTTATCCTTCAAAAACTCACTGAGTGGTTCAAATAGTTCCATAAATCTTATTAGGCAGTTTCCCTTTGAGAGTCAACTTACTTCGGTGTGGAGCAACAATCGTCTGTGATCAGTGGCGTAACTGACGGGGAGCAGGGGTGCGAACCGTTCCCATGGCAAGATAAATATAAAATGTAGGTCCCCACTTAGCTTATATCTCGGTATTTAGTGTTCTTTTGGTTTTCAGTAGATTGTGTTTTATTCGTTCTTTGGAAATTTTTCTGAGTGTTTTCCGCTGACTTTGGGTTTCAGTGTAGACATCCTCCACATCCATATTCACTATCATTTCTCAACTTTTTGCTGAACGTTGGTCGGTGGCCCTCTTCAGCTAAGATTTTCCCCGTGGCTCAAACGTCTAGTTACAAGCCACTGCCTATGATATGCATGATAGGCCTCACAAAATCTCTGGAAGAGACGTTGTGCTTTGGCATTTGCTTTGATGGATTTGATACATTTGATTATAGAATACAGTATTTCGTGCAGTTTAGGAGCAACATTTTTTCCAACTAAATTTTCCCTGTGGCTGACACAATGCACAGCTAACATGCTTGGATTCTCATCCTGTCGTAGTAAAGAAGCGAAACAGCTTTACTTCTACCAATCAGTTTGATTGTGAACAAATGCCTTTTCATCTTGCATTCCCTCCAAAAATGTTTCATAATGTCATCCTCCACGCCCCACTAAAATTTTGCCGCGCCCCACCGGTGGGGCGCAGGTCCCACGTTGAGGACCACTGCCTTAACCTGTATGCAAGTGCTTTGCAAACACAAAATGCTTGCGAAAAAAGCTGCAAATATAAGCGCGACCCAACATGACTAATATAACTAACTTATACTTCAATTCAAATGGTCATTTACTAACTGGAACGAAAAAACATGTTTTTAAAATTTTTGAATAAATCAGTCACCTATTCATCTTCGTCGACTTTCAGGTTATGATTTTGCGCTTTTTCAGAAAACAGGTCTTTTGAGTAAACTGAAAGTTTCTAGAAACAAGTTATGTCAACACTTCAAAATCACTGGAAAAATCCGAATTAACAACCGGCAACAATATGGAAATAAAAAACAGCTTGTACATTAAATTTTCTGATTCACTTGAAACAAGTGAATTGACTTTAAGTCTGTTTAAACAATCATTTGTGAGCAATAAAAGATCCTCATCAAGCCCGTAACTAATGGGCTTGGCCCCACTGGAAAAATGTGTTGGACATAGTTTCAAATTATTCTACATAGTTGAAAAATTTGGGCCCCTCTCAGAAAACTCTTCGCCCCACTGGTGTCCCAAGGTGGTTACGGGCCTGCTTCTTATTCGAAAGCATATGAAGACAAATGCATTCTTTCCAATTTGCATTAAAGTTGTCCAGTTATCTTTAACCAGCGATTTTTTTAGAAAATTGTTNTTTTAAGGGTTTGTTGTACCAACCGAATTGTTACCACATGTGGGAAATTGCCTGGAAAATATTTATTATTGGCTTGAACATATTTTTCAATGTCGACAGCTTGCAAACGTAACAATTTAATTGAAAAACATATGTTTATGCTTACAACGGAGAGTAAGTTTATGTTGTAGATGAAAGAACATGTGGCATCTACTCTCAAAAGAGGCCATACAAATACATAAGAATTGCACCACAAACTCATTTACTGTGTAAAAGACCTGAAACCAATACTGTTCATCAATATAATGTGTTGCATACGCAAGCATAGGGCGAACAAACATCACGGTTTCGGTTTTACTGTAGTGTCCCGATCATTGGCGTCGGATTTGGTGCAAGGAGGCCAAACCCTACATTGAATTTTGAACTTTTCCCATTACATATTTAGCAGAAAAGGTTGTTTTCCTAGTTTCGAGAGGGAAAAATGAAACTTTACGTTTTTTTCCCCTTCCCTGGAAAAACGTTTTGACTACCTCTACCTCTGGAAAAATCCAGTATTAGTCCACGCTGAAAAAAATCCTTCCCACCCTCATGGTCCCTATCACTTACTTGCTTGACCAGGCAATCGAAATTGGCTGCATGCAAGATAACAAGTTGTGGTTGTGACATGTAACGTCTTGAATGATGAAGAAATGTCTTTTTCTGTTTCAAAAAAATGGTAAGAATTTTCGCCTCAGTGTAATTTTTGCAAAAAGTATAGACGTTGTTCTAATTTAAGATATTCTGAAACTGGCATAACTTCGAGTTAATTTTCACATCCTGACTTCCACAATATCTCATTTGTAAATACCAAAATTACTGCTACCATATCAATGAATTTTTACAAACAGAAAGTGACGAAATTTCATAGCATCATGCATTGATGCAAGAACCTTTTTCTAACTTTGTGAATAACGCTCTTGTGTCTCCGTCAGCTTATCTTAGACAGACATGTGAGCGAACAGTTTTTAACACCATTTTTTACCGGTAAGAAATACCACCGATACCACAGATGCACGTGAAAGGTTTTAAGAAAAACGAATTTGAAAAAACGCACTTGTCAAAATCAATACCCAACGCAGAGTTCAAACAAAAGCCGAAAAAGAGCACTGTGGTTTTGCCAGTGCTTCTACTTGATTTTCTCAGTCGCAATTAAATCTTCAGATTAAGCAATTGCAACGATTAAGCCAAATATTTAGCGGTCAGTCCAAAGTTAAAACTGCGCTGCTGCGTTTGAAACGAAACACAGATACTTTGTCGATGTGTGCCGAATAGTGCTTTTCATACAAAGGTTTAGAATCTTCATTCAACTCAAACTGAAACTTATTTTCATAAACTGTTGGGTCACGTTGTAAATTTTTCTGCACAACGCTCCCCAAATTTGACAGCGGGTGCTGGTTACCTTGAAGTTGTCTCGGTAAAAGTTTAAAATTCCTGCAAGTTTTTCTTTTTCGCTAATCGTACTTAAAACTACGTTTGTTGCGACCCAGATATTATAAATTTTTTTCCAACACATCCATTTCTACTTCTACTAATCTATATCGTATTTCGACTTTAAGATCATGCGTCACGGAAAAGGACGCGCGCAGGTGTTTAAAAACACAACATAAACGTATGGTTTCAAATGTATGTTTTTTATGTATGGTTTCAAATTTTTAGGTAAATGTATGTTTTTTACACTTGATTTAAGATGTTGACCTAAAGTTCGGAAAGAAAATTTCTAAAATTTTTCAACGAACTTTTTACTAAATTCCTAATTATTTCAGGGTTTGACATATTAAACAGGCAAAACTTCAAAAAAGTTAAACTAACCAAAGTCAAGTCACATTAGTTGACATGCGGTGCTCGCATCATCTTCATGAATGTAACGTCATTCGCGTTTACTGACAACTGTGAGTTTTTATCTAAATCAATATTTCCATGTAGAATTGCATTTCATCTTAATGGCACGTAGTTTTGTTACATGAAGTTTGCTATGCAAACTGCTTCATTATGAAGCCTTACCCAAGAGGTGTCCAAGGTTCGACCCTCAGCCTAAATGCGTCCCGCGGGCATATTCCATATGGCCCACAGCTATGGTTTGAGATTGTGTTGTGTACCGCCCGCCAAAGACTGGATTACGCTTCTGTGTCGGACCGACGGCTGTTTCTCGCTACCGTTTCCCATTGTATTTGATGTGCTGAGAGAGAATAAGGACGAAAGCCGTCGCAAAACAGTGTTTCTGCTTCAAATCCTAAGCGAAATGCCTAGACTAATTTTACGGTGTTAAAAAATGTCTGAAGAGTCAACATCGGTCGTCTTTGAAAAAAGTTTGTACACCCCTCTCTTACACCATCCTTGCGGTTTAGCAATCTCTCATCCATCATTATTTATGCAAGGCTTCTTAATTACGCATGATCATCACAAACCCCACAAAGCTGGCTTCAGCTCGCACGCGACATCTACCGCTTTGGGTTAAATGCGCATGGGTCTTGAATTGCACAAAGATTCCAAACTAAAAAAAATTAAAAAACAAAAGAGAAATGACCTCATGTCTCATAAGATACTCCTGCGGAGCCCGACAATGATATCAAATATTATGAAACCTTTTTTTGTGAACGTTTCTATTCGCAGTGTTTAATGCAACAATATACAAATATACAGGCCCAGGCAGACGCTTCCAAGATCAGGTCAGATACACGTGCGTAAAAATGGACGACGCAAAAAGGAGATATTTTATACAACTTTGTAACGCTTAGAAGTGTATATAAAACATAACGCAACATTTTTGCTGAGTTTTTCATAAGTCGCAAACTGCCCTTGCCACCCTTTCATTCCCAACCTTCGACTTGTGGGATCTTGCTGAGCAAACGAAAGCTTGCGACACCTTGACCTTGCAGGCTGGTGACTGGCGGCAGTCGTCACCACCATAACGCCTTTTATCGCGAACTACTGTACTGCTTATTTTTAATATTGACAAACTTAACACCTAAACAAATATTGTGTTGCATGTGAGATGAGTTGCAATGTTTCCAAATGATGATGGCTTTGCTATTGTTAACTCTCTGGTAGTAGCAATTTGCGGCACGACTACCCTAAGTATCAACTGCCAAAAATATGCCTTGATTTTTTATGAGAATGCGAAGTTAAGTTATCTCTGATTGGCAAAGATTCACGTTCAACCCGTAACAATCGTTCGGTAAACTCTACTGTCTATTTTTTGGCGCTTTATGGCATGCAATTTTTACTAAAATCTTATTCAACAGATAAATATGTAGTTCCGCGAGACTGCACACGCTGAAATCATAAAAATTTCTTACAAAGTAAAAAATACGAGATAACGCCGCATCGTACATGATTCATGCAACTTGTTTTGTTTGACATCGGCTATTCTTTCCTTAACGTTTAGCAGATCTGTGCAGCCATTTCAAGATTTATCAGTGGTGTTACCTGGATTTTACTTCAAAAACGAAAGGTTTTTCAACGACGTAACCGGTAAAACACCTTGCTGTTAGGCTAGGAATGTTTGCTTGTCGATGCCATAGAACAGCCTTGAATGAACGTTATTGGGGGGTTTAGCACTAGACTCTTCTTGGCTTGAATTACTTTCAAAATTTGGCTTGAATTACTTTCAAGATTTTCTGAATCTTTATTTACCAGCAACCAGCTCAAAAATCGAAGAATGACTTGTTGGCCCTTGGTAAACTTTGTTCGCTTTCCGACCATCTTGATTCGTTGGCTGAGAGGTGCCGAAGCATGACTCAGCAGAAGATAATGGTAATCACGTGATGTTTGGTAAAAGCGTGACTGCTGGTACTCGATCACCGCTCGGCTTTGCGAAGGTAAACAAGAATTATTTATTTTTTTAATAATGGTGCTGTTCAGGAAATAGTAAAGGCAATCACTTCGTTCACGCTGTTAGCGACTGATGGAATTACATGCCCTATGTGTTATATTTACGTTTACATGCACTTAGACCGTGTTTTCTGTCTGAAACGGAATCGATATGGCGCATAATTTCAAGCTGTTTAAGCATGTTGACATATTCTTGCTTGTCAAGAAACTACAGCAAGATTTTTAATTCGGCAGATTTCAGAAACTCGAGATTTTTGTTCTAGTGCAACAAGAGAAGTTTTATAGCAATACGCAGCATTACTGAGAAGATTATTGCCGCAGCCAACTGTTTGCTCACCTGTTTGTACGAACTTTTCAAGCCTTTTATTAATAGAACTGGATACTAAACTGCAAATGCAACAGAGTAGATCAGGTGGGCAAACTTGTACAACAGAAGAGTCATTTGCAGAAAACCCAAAACACTAGCAAGCAGCAAAATCAGTTTTTAGAGTCAAGTGCAGTTTTCTTAAAGAGTGCAAGTTTCATAAAAAATGACCTACATCAAAACGCGTAGATTCCTTAGTAACTAACCTTACGAATTCGTGTAAACACATTGATAAATGAAACAAACATAAATATGAGGCGACAACTCGCTATCAATTTGAGATATTGCTATTCAGATTGAAGAGTCACACAAAATATATCGGCAAGCTGCATGCCGCAGTTTGCCCAACATTGGAACAGACATTTCAAAGCAAACGGAAACGAAAACAACTATAAGATGAGATTAAAGCAGGACGTTTAAAAGTAAAATATAACTGGAGCCAAGCATGCATTGATTAGAGGCTTAGAGTCTAAGATCTTAGGCTGTCTAAAGTTTTGACAAACACTGCACCACGGTCTTCTTTACGTGCTTAAATTTAGCTTCTCTTTAAACACATTATTTTTTTCCAATAAAAAATACAAAGACTCACGGATCATACAGATCAGGGGGCGGCAAACATCAGGCCGCGGCCCGGTGCCGGTCCATGAATAAATTGTTACTAGGCCGTGCGGAACGAAGGCCAAATTGGTCCAAAGTAACTGGAACGACTGACAAAAGGAACACACTACGGGTGCCGTTGACTACCTAATCCCTACAGGTCGGAGAATTTTATATACACCAAATCAGCGGCAAAGCAAGCCTAGACCTCTCTCTGAATAAGTGCTGTGATGACTCACGCGTTGTAATGAATTTGTATGTGCCAAACATTCATTATTTTATTGAGGGCCGGTGCGCAAAATAGTGTCAGGCTGAAACCGGTCCGCAGTGCGAAAAAGCGTGCCGACCCATGATATAGACAATAGCTGCCGTGTGTTGATCACACAGGAAATCATCCACCGTTACATGTCTTTCAGAAAGTAACTGAATTATTTGATTTAAAAAAGCAAGGTTAGCAACACTATTAATCCGACCAAATGTATATTGAATAATAAGGTGAATCACAACAGTTCTCTCCTTCTACCTGGTTTTAAGAAAAGTAGAGAAATTAGATATTTGAAGAATACTTTGTTCACAGAACGTCTTATGTTATAAAAGCAAGCCGAAAAATAAGAGATTTGGGGATTTGATTTTAATCTTTTAAGGGTTTATTTAAGACGAAAACAAATTACAGTATGGTCTAGTAGCTAACATACAATTTTGAGAATGCCTCTTGAATTCACTTTGGATATTTCGTGGATTCGTTTCTTAAATATTTAGCCATGTGGCAATAAATAATTTTGTTTGTTTATTATAACTATCCATTCAACCACTTAGCATTTGTGTCATGCCTTTAAAAATATTACACAAATCTTGAGTGATAGTGTGAGCGAATCGATTGATTAAGCCAAACAAGTCGAGTAACATACCTGTGCTTCAAAAATGTGATTGATTGGTTGATTGACTGTGGGAGTGATGAAGCATTTTGGGTTCATTGGTGAAAAAAATAAGAAATGATCGACAAAAAAACTTGATAACATAAACAAAAATAGGTACAGGAACAAAATGTAAAAGTCACCACCAAATCAGTTTGAAGTATTTCCTTTCAACCAAACTCCTACATTATCTGAAGACTTAGGTTTGGTCGCAGATGTGTTAGTTTTGACTTTTTCTGAAATATGCCTGCTACATCAGTGAGAAGGCGGAAAAATTCTCCGAAAACCACTAAACGTGCTGCGTCAGCAAGTAAATCACCGTTAAACGACCAGCCGCGGTTTAACTGGAGATTGGTGCTACTTGCTTCGATTACAGGAGTGCTTGCTGCTCTCATTTACGGCTATCTCACTTCACCGATCGAAGCCGTGGATATTGTTATTGATAATGTGGCCTTGGATGGAGAATATGCTGTTAATGAGAAACTTGCCTCCGGAAAAAAGTACGCCTAAAGTTTGGTTTTATCCGATTATATCATGTAACAAATGTTATGTTACAGGGAAGGCGATAAATTTTCTAGGGGGCTTCGCCACCCCTGATCTCCCCTAGTTACGGGCCTGGCTGCTAAAGTAATGGCACTGTAACTTGGTGCAGCTAGATCACGCACAATTATATGGGAGTCTACTCTTTTGTAAGAATTCGTGTCAAGACCTGCAGAAAATGCGCATGTCAAGGCAGATTTTGATTTAGTTTCAATTCTAAGACATAATCTCACAACATTTCCTAATAGAACGGATTTTGTAAATACAACACCATGAAGAGTTCAGTGATTGATTCAAAATTAATAATGGCCAATCTGTGTTTTCCAGTTCGTCAGTTGAGGAAGACGTTTTCAAATTTTGTCTCAAATTTAACTAGTTTTTGGAAAAATCTTTGAATGTGATTAGGTGTGGATGGGTGACACCGATGGGTGACGGTGAAGTGAGATCACAAATTTGTCAACTATGCTGACGAGGATGGTGCTATAAAGTGGGGTCTCGGGTACCCATAGGTTGGTTTCCTAAGAAAAAAACTGAGACACTTTTGTGATTGACTGTCCGCTACTTTCACTGAAATCTTTTTGATTGAAAGTCTCTCAGAAATAAAGGCATCTTAGGAGCTTGTTTTGCTGTTTTTCAGAATGTTTCGAGAGTTACATTAAAGCGTAGGTATGCCTACGCTACGAATATAACATACACTGGGTACAGAATAGAGATTTCATGTTTTTTAAAAGAAAAGCAACTTTAACGTAGAAATAGCTATTTTTGTCTGCAGCGTAAAAATGCAGTTTCATTCCATTTACTTTATTGTTGTTTACCGGTCGACGGCGACTGATATATATGCCTGAAATTGTCATCAGTAGTTGCCGGTAAATATGTACGTGATCAAGTGCTGATTCGATACGAATAAAAACAAGCTGAATTTAGCTCAAAAACGAAGAGGGCACTAGCAGTATTATAAGATAACTTCCATCAATGCGACCGAGGACAAGAAAAAGCAAACCAAGCCCATCAATGCGATAAAGCAAACCCATCAATGCGATAGAAGCATTATGTAATAATCCAATTAGAGTTAAAAACAGCGGAGGACGCACCAGTAGAATTGGGGCATTTTTGGTAAGAAGTTACCATCAAAGCTTTATGTCCATTGCGGTATCGCAACCAAGCTTAATGTGTCCGAAAGTAGAATATTACATATCACCTCAAGATTTGAGATACTTGGCCAGGACAGGCATTATTGCGAAGCAAACAAGCTTAGACGCACTTTAGTGCTCTTCTACTGCACTTAAAAACGCTCTGTCTACTGCCGACTGCATATGCCAATGTATGCCTACACAAGGGTTTTTTAAGTTTTGACCTTAGTGACCGTTAAGACATTTTAGGGACCGCAACTATTTCAACCAAATACCGAGATGACTATAAAGCGAAGTTTTAATGTATTTTGGTGGTGGTTGTCAAGCGAGGTTTTGTATTTCGAGACACATTTGGAAAAAATAGAGAGACCGTGTCGGTCTTTCAAAGGGCCTTAAAAAACACTGTGCCTACATATTTGGGTACAAGCAGGTGTGTAGTGGGGCGGGCACGTGTGGGAACGGCGTTCCCACACCTTTTTCGCGTTTTGCTTTAAAAAGACTTTGAAGCTGTTTTAAAATGGCTATTTTTTTGAATGCGTTCCCACACCTTCTTTGTTAGCACTACATTCCTGGGTACAAGTACACACAAACTAGTGTTTAATGCCTATAGAATTTTGCATTGTATCTTCAGGAACGTAAGTGTTCACCCACATTAAGAAACTACTCTCCACATGTGATTGTGAGATAGGCATGGAATCTATCGGCGAATTTTTGATAGGAAATCGATTTTACGTAACACTACGCATGATCAGTCCTGAAATCTTATTCGCCCACATTGAGTTACCTATTTCGTCAGAACATTTGATGCATTGATCAGAAAAACTGTGTATGCTTTGTTCAACGATGCGTTCATTTTATCCGCTCACTTCAGTTGTGTGGTAGCTTTTACAAATCCTAATTTTTCTTTCACTATCTATCGTTTGACGATGACTTAATGTAGTAGTTGTTGGTATTTTGTTGTGTTCGGGAAGTGCGCAAAACCTTACACAAGTGTTCGGCAAACTTTCCTTTCCTCGTGATCTCCCAAACTACCCTTTGAGTCGTAATTAAAGGCCCATGCTTATTTTTGAAAGCCCAATTTCAAGCTTATGGTGTATTCAGCTAACTTTTACATAAAATGATATTTTAATGTCATAAACCATATAATGATAAAACAATGTTCTGTTAACTTCCATAGTTGTAACAGTAGCCTATGTTTTAGCCCACGCAACCGGCGCAGGATTGTAGCTGTTACATACCACGCGGCCAAATGAAAAGTGCTGAACTACCCACAATTAGGTCACAGTCAGTCGGCCACTACTTTACACTATGACAGCAAGCAACAATAAAGATCAAGCACCGCGATCACTGTATTATTGCTTGTTCGCGCCACTTATATATGGATGTTATTCTTCGCGCACATCCCGTTCGTGGTGCATCGCGCATTCAGCGCCACGACGATTGAGAGGCTGCAACGGTTCCATGGCTATTTAAAAACAAATTCATTTGAGACCATTCATCTGAGACTACATTCATTTCAGACTTTTTGATTTGAAACCACTTCATTTGAGACCTGTTCATTTGAGACCACATTCATTTGAGACCACATTCATTTGAGACCACATTCCTTTAAGACCACATTCATTTGAGACAACATTCACATGAGACTTTTTTCGTTTGAGACCACCTTCATTTTTCTCNGNGGTAAAGTGAAGTTGTTTTGATTTACTGTGTATCGGATTTTTATGATCTACCTTCCACTTNTTTGCGGAAGACCTGAAGTTTTGCAAGGTGACTCTTCGTGCCCGAAAATTTGTGCGTGAGCGTCATTGTCTAAGACATGTTTGCGACGAATGTAAAGCAGTGCATGGTTCGCGATTGTTTCAGCGAGGCGTTCATTTGGTTTAATCCGTGAATTGTGAGTTGTGCGAAACTCACGAAAATGTGGATTAATTCCTTGTTAGTAAAGAAAGAAAAGACCATGCTTCGTTTCATAAAAGTCTGGTAGTATTCGCAGCTTCTTTTTGCATACAAAGCCGTGAACCCCAGTTCACGATAAACATCGCTGCTGGATGCTGTGCTTAACCATTGTAGAAAAAGCCTGAGTGCAGTCAGTTAACCCTAAATACTGTATGATCGTTGCGTTTTCGAGACAATTGGACATAAAACGTTGCAATGTTCGAAAACACGTAGCACGTGTGACTTTCAGAGGGACAACTGTATATTTTGAGGTAGTAGCTCAGATGAACGTCTAAAGGTTTAATGTTGAGTTTGTGACCTACGTTACCAATGCGAGCTGCTAATTTCAGGGAGTAGTATTGCATAATTTGTACTGTAGGTGTTTGTGTCTATTCTACTGACTTCCTCTAATCGGATTTTGCAATAAGGTACCAGGCCTGTAACCAGCTTGGGACACCAGGGGGCGAAGAGTTTTCTGAGAGGGGACCACATATTTTAAACTATGGCCAATAATTTTAAACTATGTCCAACATATTTTTCCAGTGGGAGGATTTTGCAGGGGGGCTTCGACCCCCTGCGCACCCCCTGGTTACAGGCCTGAAAGGTAATAAAGGTTGATTTGAGCTCTTACTTGGTACTGCCACAACTTAGGTTGTGGTCGGGTTTGAAGTTCTAGAACACTTGGACGCCTAGTTTTTAAGTGTTGTAAGTTCGTTGCTGATGATTTTGTATAACTGCTGTGAACGACTGTGGGCATACGTTATTGCAGTATGGTCAACAAAGAAGCACGCGTCTAAATTGGTGTTGTCACTTATGTGTCATTAACCACAATGAACAAACCAGTGAGAGA
>JGI24021J15306_10007248_pt1 | contig 13489 bp, 9 predicted proteins | sample Ectturendosymbi1_FD_15306 | JGI IMG/M metagenome (IMG submission 15306) | reverse complement strand
TTTTGATTGCATTTCACAGCTAATCTAAGAATATATCGTACTTTCTTGCCATCGGTTGCCTATCGGTGTACGAATATGCAGTAATGGCACTTCCAAACCCATGGTATGCATCATGAATCGCAATAAATACAGCATAATTGGACAGATCTGGGACAAGTGCTAGACTGACTCTTGCGCTTACACGCTTCCCAGATGACGGCAGTGCGAACTTTTGCACTTTGGTGACATTCCAAAGGAAGACACGTTTCAGATTTCATCGCCAAAACGTCCATCGCCGAAACGGAGGCGCCGAACTGTCCCATTCCGGCAGAAACATATGACTACATGCTTTGCTGTGTTTCAATTCGATATTTGCGAAATCACTATTTCTTCTGATATTTGTTTTGGAAAGTGAAATGGTAATTCAGGAATGATTCGGTAATCTGTTATAAACGCTTTCCACAACAGAGACCTCGGTTTCTGCAGACAATTCAGTACGTTGAATTACGTGCTTCGTAAAAAACGTCGATCAAGCAGGGCACTTGCCCGAATTTAGTACGTAAAATGCGTTGGCATAGGACATATAACGTAAAAAGCTTTCCATACATGTTTCGAAATGAGTGTTGAACTTCATTTTCCATGGCTCAAATTTAGAAACAAAAATGTTTTAGTTTTGAAATACCAGAAACACCAATGTTGAAAAACACATTGTTTAGAGCAGGGCTTCTCAAACTATGGGTCGCGATCCCATTTGGGGGTCGCGAACTGTAATTTTGGGGTCGCGAAACAAATTGGCTTGACAAATCAGATATAAAAGTTTTTGTAATGTTTACAAGAAAATTAAAAGTAGGCCCGCAGTGAAGCTATTTCTACTGCATTTCTAGGGGAATACCGTGTTTCATGCTGTCAGTTCTTTACTAGGATGTCTGCCTGAGCTATCAAATAATAATAATCAACCAAGCACAACAAGTTATGCGTTGTTATGTTATGACTGTTTTAACGTATTGATCAATATTGACCTTGTTGCATTCATTACGACACGAAGACACACTTGTGTTTGGAACTATAGGTCTGGTCTAGAAACTAAGCTAAATGCCTTAAGAGCACACCGATTAGTTTTAAACCAAAGTTAAAAGCTTCATGCACAGTTTCAGAAGTAGGCTACTGTGGAATTTGATTCAGAAAAAATTGGATCCTCAAACCATACGCAATTAAAATTTCAGGACACCGCGCATCTGCCATGCCCAGGATGAGTTTGTGGATTTATTAAACGACAAAAGTTTGCAACTGGAATTTTCAAAACAGAGTTTGTGGTTTTTGGATAAGAACAAGAAATGAATACCCGGTCTTTTCTGATCTAGCTGTTCAAAAACTTACAAAACATATTTGTGTGAAGAGGCATTATCAAAATTGATAATCATCAAGTCTAAAAACCTATCCTTTGTGAAAAATGTTGAGAATGTCCTTCATCCTGCGTTGTCTTGTATCAATCTACGAATGGATGATTTGTGTAAGATGTATCAAGTGCATCCATCCCATTAGTTGTGCTTGATAAGAAGTTACTGTGTAATTGTGCACTTACTTTTCGTTGATTGTGTGCATTTGTATGATTTCGTCGTGTACAAAAATGCCTCTTGAGATTTGTAATGGGACGTATACACGCATCATTAACATCTAGGCTATCCATGAAAGGGGTCGCTTAAAAAAGACTTTTTCAAAATGGATCGCAGAACAAAAACGTTTGAGAAGTCCTGGTTTAGAGTGTTGCAAAGTGTACTTTGCTTAAAGATAGGTTAATCTTATACTCAACAAAACCATATTCATAGCTGTAAAACATCACAGACCCAGCTGTGTCTATTCAACGTAGTTAAAGATAGTTTATCTGCTGCTATCTCCATTAATTTAAAATAAACTAATTTTCTTGTCCATTTCTTGAGCTACAAACATCCGAGTTTCGTGAAGTAATTTATAGTAGCAACGTCGTTAAAATAGCTGCTAAAAAACGCAAGAAATCAAACTGTTGGATCAAATTTCAGATTTGTAATGCTCGTAGACAACTGTCGGATTGCCATCGTTGATTACGTTCTAATGATGAAAACATATTCGCAACACATAACGGATCTGATCAGTTTGACAGTTTGATTAATGCGTTAATAGTCAATACCTCTGCCGTTTGGTGTTGCATGATCAACAACTCTCGCCGTGGGCTTCGCCTGTGCGTTACTAGTGTTCCTGCTCGTGTGAACTCGGAAGTTCTTGTTAGTTGTGCGATCGCGTTGCGCTGCTCTGCCGGTGTCAGTTGTGTTTCTAATATTGCTTCTGTGTTACGATTTATTTGAGTTCTTAAAGTTGTCATTAAATCATATTTGGTTGTCAGTTCAGTTAATTCGCTTTTTTCACATGATTTAAACGTATAGGTGTGTAAGAGGTTTGGTAATCTGGATATCGTGTCCATATTTTTTACATATTTATGAAAAACACAGCAGGATGCAAAGCACAAATTTGGCACGTTACAAACATACAAAAAAAGCAGGAAGATAACTACTGGTATCATGAAGTGAACAACTTGACTTTAAGTCATCAAGAAACAAAAATAATTGTATACTATATTTTCAAGGGTAAGGTACCAAAACAAATTTTCAAAAAATTTGGGAGGCCAAAAATGAATGTTTAAAATCTCAGGTGAAATCGGCTTGTTGTACAGAAAATAAAGATGGCATTTTTGCGAGTAGCTCAACTCTAATTTATCTGCGCAAAACTTATTTACATCAAAACTTATTTTCTTAAGCAGACAAGGAAGCAGGCCCGTAACCAGTTTGGGACGCCAGGAGGGGCAAAGAGTTTCCTGAGCGGGGCCCAAATTTTTTGAACTACGTCCAATACTTTCAAATTATGATCAACACAGTTTTCTAGGGGGGATTCGCCCCCCCCTGCGCCCCCCCTGGTTGCGGCTTGCAAGGAAGTCTTAGATGAAAGACAACATCAATTGTTGTCCAACAACGCTGCACACATTGCTCTTTATTAATTCTAACAGATCACTTTGAAAAGATGTGCTAGTGACATCTAATCCTGATTCGTGAACATAAGTTTTCGTTTCTGTTTTTCAGGTAATTACGTACGTGTGCTTAATTTTTTCAATAGCGTCACTCGGCATGACGTTCACTGTTTTGCTTCGAGTTCGAAAAAGAATTCGAAACGAACGAACCGTCGTGCAAATAAACTTTGTCATCTCTCTCCTCCTCTTTCAAATGCTGGTCTTGTTTAACGATACCGCAATTACGAACCGTCGAGCGTGTACAATGATGGCGGTCATGACACATTTTACAATCCTAAGCTCAGGTGAGTGGCGCACTTTTGAAGCAACGACCTAATAAATCAAGTCAAACTTCGTCAACGTTTTACGAAAGACAGTTATTTTCGTAAACCCTCCTTTGACCAGACGTTTCTGGCGACAGGTTGTTCGACGGTGACTCTGACTTTGCTTTATATTGTTATAGTCAAGATGAAGTAAAGTAGAAATAAATTATGGACCAGTGTGCTGTTTATTTCGTCTGGTTTCTCATTTAAAGATCCAACAACAATATCCTTCTTTCGTGCACATCTACGCGCTCTTCGTAGGAAAAGCCATTATTCAGTTCAGTCTGTACTCACTTCTGTACTCTTTTCGGAGTGTTGCGAGTGGTCTGCGGGCGTCCATCTTCATTTGCTTGCGCCGTGGGATGCTTCGCGCGAACCGTTGGCTTGCACACATCCAGTGGCGTAGCGAAGCTAAGTGCCGCCCGGGACCGACACGAAAAGTTCACCGCCCTTTACACCTCTCAAATTTGAAAATAATCTAAAATTAAAAAAGATCCTGTTTCGTGCTTATTTAAAATATAAGGATTACTAAAGCATCTTGAAGATCACAATCAAACACTCGCAAACTGAAATGGGTCTTGTTTCTCATTGTCGATTATGAGTTTTGCTTTTTTCTGCTTGTCGCCATCTTCCTCATCATTACTTTTCCTATTTTTTTGCTTTTTTTGCAAATGCATATATGGACACAACATGTTTCGTCAAACGCATTTTAAAATAGCGCCACGCGTATAGGATGATAAAAGGGCCTAATCCGAAAAACAAATTGCTTCGAACACCGAGTTGCTGAACTTTTTAACATTCAGCATGCTTTCACCGACGCTTTTTCTTATTACAGCATTCTGGATGCTGGTTGAAGGCTTAACGTTGGTCACGAAGACCTATGGCACTGCAATGAGGTACCAAATGCCTCGCCAAAGAAAAGCAATCCAGTTTTCAATTGGTTGGGGAATTCCATTCGTTATCGTTGCACTTTCCACAACCATTGGATTTGCGACTACTATCAGCTACATGGACAATGGCACGGTTCCTGGCAATGCAATACGACAGAAAGTTACCGCCCGCCCGTACACTCAGTGCTGGCTGAGCACAACGTCTGGCATGCTGGTGGGAGCGGTTATGGTGCCCATTGGCTTTACAATTGTTCTAAACCTGCTCATATTGGCAAGAGTTGCATTTTGTGTTTACAAAAAAAGTGCAGAGCTGGAAAACCTTAAGCCGTCGGTGGAAAGAAGCGAGAGCAAGTTGGGTTTGATGGGTTACGATCTTGCCCACACAACAGTCGCTCTTAAAGCTGTTGTAGTCTTAATCCCTGTCCTTGGATTACCGTGGATATTGCATTACCTCGCAGGTGAAGTTTGAAAGTAGAAGTAGGTTTTTGCCGTAACTACGAAAAAGGAAATCTACCGCGAGAGCCAAGCGCAGTTTATAAATCTAATGCCCGACAGAAAATGGGTATGGCGTTGTACAACGAATGTTTTTCAGTGGCGTCTAGGTACAGGTGTTAGTTGAAAACATGTACTGTGCTTGGCTAAAATCGACACAAAGCTAACAGAGACAAACAAAATCTTTTACAGCTATCTGGTTTACTTGGCATTCGTAATCAACCAAATTGCCATTGAAACTTAAATCGCGTCATGATTCAAATGTTACCTCAAGGTTGTGATTGTTTCAGTATTTGCAGGTAGGTGAAAATGTGCTGCGTTGGGCGGGTACGTCATAACATAAATAAATTTTGAGTCGAAACGACTTACTAGTGAAAGAAAATTGTGGCTATTTCGAAGTTTGTCAGTTGCCCTCATAGGTGAAAAATTTAATGCGCCGACACTGTAGCGGTAGCGTATACTCAGGGCCGGATTTATCTATAGGTTAGAATAAACCTCAAGATCCAAGGGGCGCCAGAAAACTGTGGTACGTATAGAGTCAAATGCCGGTACAAGATCAGTTCGATAATTATTCGTCAACAATTTATGTCGTAACTATTCATGAAATTTAGTTTTATTCACCTATTCAGATTTCGTGTGGGTAACGCCAGGGTTTTCTGACGGGCTTCCATGTATGTCAGTATGATCAGTTGGTCATGTCGCATGTCGGCGTAGTGCCGTCATACTCAAGGCCCCGTTGGCTGTGTTTTCTGAATCGAAAGAACTTGTTCGTGCATGATATGCAGCTGGCCAAAGCTTATAGGGGTATACTGAAGAAAAGTGGTACAGTATGTGTAGCAGGCAGTCCCGTCGCCACGGGGGGGCTTTGGTGGGCTTAGCCCCCCCAAACAAAGCTCCAAGCCTCCCCAAATTGAAATATGAAACACAATAAATTAGTGGAATTTATTTGAATGTCAAGCCCCCCTGCACGAAAGTAAAGCCCCTCCCGCACAAACGTAAAGCCTATAAAAGCCAATTGACGACTTTCTGGCGACTGTTCTGGTAGCAGGGATGATTGGATAGTGCTTTTTGCTATCAGATCCTATCCTGTTTTTAACATTCAAAAAGCATTATTTGCTCTTCAGGGCAAATTTTGGCCAACCATAACTCGCCAGCAGATTAAGCTAGAGAGCTGTTCAAACCCTCTAAAAACGGGGAAGGTCTTGTATTTTGCAATTAAAGAATTGTTTCAGTTTTGGATGTCGGGGTTTTTGTTTATGTTTACATGATGGAAGTATGTTTATGCATATCCGGTTTACATTCCGATGACGCCAACACTATGATACGAGCCTTTCGAGACCTTGATTGACTTTCTAGCGTTTCTGGTTCCAAAGTTATGCCAAAACAATTCCTAATATTTCAGGTATTTCCTGAGTAATTTGCGGGAGATTTCCTTAATTAATTTCCGGACGTTTGGCCATTATCCATGAAACCAGAAACGCTAGAAAGTCGATCAAGGGCTCTAGAAGATTTTACGAAACTATAGGTTTGAACAACTCTCTAGCTCAATCGTCTGGCGAGTTACGGAGTTGCAAAATGTTGCAAAGTCGGGTCAAAAAAATGGCCCAAACGGGACTTGAAGCCTAGCAGTATCCTAAAATATGAACATAGTAAAATCCGAAATTATGTAGGCCTACCTTCTAATAATTATTGTGAGAGGGACTGATTAATTGTACTGACTTAAGTCAACAATGCTTGACCCTGGTTTGTTTTGGAAGTTTGATCCATAGTAAGATGTCACTGAAGGTCAAAGTGTAACAACTAAGATATTACAGTGCTTCTGATCCGGAGAAGTAAGTAGTTGTGTTAGCATCAAAGCTCGTAAAACAGTTTTAGTTGTGATTTGTTTCGATTTTCATTTTCGTCAAATGCGCCCATAGGCACATTTATCAAGAAGTACGGATAAGAAGAAAGAGATATGAAACTTATGAAATACGTAAGCTATGTGTTTGGTCAAATATTTAACCTTGGCGTTTTCGGTTGTTTGGCCTGTGGAGATTGCCAGCCAAGAACGATTTCCACAATTCCGTGTCATTGAACGCTTTTGCGTGGCAAACAGCAACAAACGCAATGATCGCGGAGCACTCTAGCAAGAATTTAGACAATTTTATTGAGCGTAAGTGAAAGGCGTTCATATCGTCATTTTCGGCTTTGCGCAAATTGGTTAGCGCTTTTCCATCTTCCCCAATCCGCAACAACGGGAGAGGGGAGCTCAGAAGTGTATTAGCCCAGGGCCTTTCATAGGCTAAATCCGGCCCTGCATATACTGTATTGCAGGGGTTGGCAAACACCGGGCCGAGGCCCAGTGCCGGTCCGTGAAGAAATTGTTGCTGAGCTGTGCGAAACCAAGGCCAAATTGGTCCAAAAGTCGCTGGAACGACTGAAATAAGGAACACACTGCGGATGCCATTGACTACCATAATACCTACAGATCGAAGCATCTCATTGCGGCAAAGCAAACCTAGATCTCTCACTGATTCAGTGCTGTGATGACTTATGAGTCGCAATAAATTTGCATGTGCCAAACATTCATTATTTTATTGAAGGTCGGTCCGAAAAATAATGCCAATAATCCCAAACTGCAACCGGTTCGCAGGGCGATAAAGATTGCCGACGCCTGCTGTATTGTTTGGTGTTTAGAAATTAGTTCTATACGAAAAAAGGTCTTTTGCAAAAATAAATTCGTCCCACATCAAGCATAAGTCCTCTTGGTCTCAAATTCCATGATTTTTGCGGTTAAATTCAACAAAACGATTCTAGAGTGCAAGCACCTGGGCTAACATACCCGGAAGCTCGGTTCACTCTCACCCATATGTGCTCGTTCCGCAATTCCGTGTTTTGCTAAAGCAATGTTGCGGGGTTTTAAGCACAGCAAATCCTGTTTTTTTCTCATTGAATTGTTTGAGTGATTCGCTGTTCCGATGGTATGCAACAAGACTATGCAAAAGATTTATGAATATTCACAGGCACTTCATTGATCTTCTCGTACATTGCGGTCATATTCAACGGCTTCCAAGGGTTCTTCGTTCTTCTTGTTTATTGCGTTTTCAACACTGAAGTGCGGATGGCGGTAAGGCGAATGCGGTCCCGAAGCACAGTCATGGCAGAGGTCCGATCATCATGGCAACAACGCAAAAACAGTTCCAATACCGGAAAGCAACGCACTGACGGCTCTTTGGAATTAGTTCGGTATTCGCCGAAGTTTCAAGCGACAAACAGCATTTAACGTTAAGCAGTTGAGTACCAGCTCCTTGGTTTGGTGGTTAATGCGTTATGCGTCTGCTTTGGTGCTGGTAGGTCTGGAGTTCAGCTGTGGAGCGGATCTACCACAACCTTGAAAATCGGCGCTGTAGCCATCTTCCCATGTTGTACAGTGTAGCTCCAGAGATACTTACACAAGTGTGTTGTTATCCGTTGTATCTGTTACATTGCACTATTGTGCTGTCCTGACGTTACAAAACCTTACTGTATACAATCAAAGCAGTTGAAATAATATAAACGTCTTTCCATTAATTATTTTTTGCCGGATTTTTTTGTTTAACATGACAGCGCATTTCAATGGTATTTACAGAATCATATTGAATGCTATTTATAGAATCATCTTCAATGCTTTTCGTAGAAATCATGTTAGCTCTTAAATGAACCGTGTTTATTTCCAGCGCGAGATTTTTTTCAATGCAGGTTATTTGCAGTTTTCTGAGATCCACAGATTTTTTGTTTTTCGACTTTTCTACATGCTTCGCTTTTGCATGGGTGGGTGAAGCTGGCAACTGATTGTCTTTCGACAATTTTTACAAACAAGTTCCACTTATTACTATTTGTTACAGGCTTTGAAGCTGGCAACTGATTGTCTTTCGACAATTTTTACAAACAAGTTCCACTTATTACTATTTGTTACAGGCTTTGAAGGCTACATGAAAAAAATCTGCCTAGTGTCTCATTTGAACCAAAGCTTTGTGCACGTTTTTCACGTGCTCCAGTAATAGTGCAAAAACGAAATAATAGTTCAATGTAGATGGATTGTGTTCACATTACAGAGATTCTATTTGAATAAGAACTGATCATGACTACCTAGCAGGCGAAATATATTCTCTGTAAGATCTTAGCGTCTGATTCTCTTCTGGGGAAGGATTCCTTTTGATAGATTGTGAACACGTGTAAAAATACAAGATTTTAAAAATGCCAAAGAAAAACGACTTGCATTATAATTTCTCAATCAAATTGAGATTTTGCCTTCTTCAATTTTGTCAGTTCCAGATCCAGTGAGAGGTCTACGTCAGGGCATGTGCCCCTTTAAAATAGTGCGTGGCCCAGTTCTATAGAAAATAAAGCTTTGTGTTGATAGCCTACTACATGTTCTAAGTATATTCGAGATCGTTGTACTTGTGGTTAATGGAAAATTTTTAATCTTCCCTAAAAAAACGGTTATGCTATTGGTTTTGATTTATGCAAATAAAATAATTTTTCGTTACTTAAAATGTCTTTGGAAAAACTGCTCAAACTTTGTAAAACTGCAATAGTCTGAAACTTATCATAGTCATTGTATTACACGGAAGCAGTGAACACTAATTATTTCGATGTCTATATTTGTCAACCCTGCTTTGCTTAATTTGTTTTTGTATTTTTTTATTCAATCGCCCTTCAATGTCTGCTGCTGAAATTACTTTATATGGTGCAATAAACGGTAATCTATTACCCCATAGAACACGACTTCTGTATAGAAAAGTTGCATGTTTACACCCAAAATTTATATGCTTAACCAAAAGAAAAATAAATGTTTTGATTTCAATTCTTGACAACAGTTCTTGTATAACATATTGCGTAGCAGTAGTTCCAACGCATTAAAAAAATTAAACCATTAACATCGGCATAGTCGTACGAGGCGTGGGGGCGGCAGCCTCCCCGGCTTGAAAATTTTCAGGGCAAGTGCAAGTTGCTCAAAAATCCTGAACGATAAAAAATATTTCAAAACACTGAAAATTTTTAGGGCAACTCTGTTTTACAGGGCAAGAGCAAGTTGCTCAAACATCCTGAATGATAAAGATTATACATTCAATACAGTGAATTCAGGGCACACTCTATTTTTCTTTTTTCAGGGCAAGCGCAAGTTGCCTAAAAATCCTTAATGTTAAAAATATATTCAATACAGTGAAAATTTTCAGGGCAAACTTTCCAGTTTACTAAATGACTGCAAATGGGTTCTTTATTCGAATGGTAACGATCTTACGACAGAACATCGTACAATACTGTACAATGTGTACATGGTACAATCACAGTATACGAATACGATACAATACGTATAGGCACATTGGCACATGTATTTTGAGTGCGTGTTTCATTTTCCGAAGTGCAATCTTCAGTAGAAGCGGGCCGCACGGACATGTAGATTGCTCGGCCCCTTTGAGTGCTCATCTTTAAGTGCCTTGCTCAAGAGCACAGCTACGATAACACAGGAAGTTATAGGGAGTCAGACCCTACGATCCGGAACCGTTGCTTTCAGCATTGGGTGGTGCCATCGAAGTCACGTATATATCTGCATCAGGAAAGACAATTAGTTGGAGACTGATCGATCAGTGACCATTGCAACCGCTCGTGGACAAAGGTGGCTAGGCCATGATTCCTGCTCAGGACTGACGCAGCTAACAGAAAGTTGGGAATCACTAGCTTGTCTGCAGATGTGGTGCGGGTCTCCTTCAGGACGATGATGAAAGCCTTGTTGTTATAGGCTAGCAGCTGCTCAAGGACGGAGATCTTGTTTGCAGTGAGCCCCTCAGTGTTCAGCTGGAGTATGTTGGGTCGTGGGTTGTCATCGGCAGCATTCTGCACCCTGAGAAAGGAAAATCAATAACCATCACATGATGAACACATCCACCGCGGGAAGCAGTGGTTGCTCTCGTAGTGAGAAGTTTGTAGCAAATATCCTACAAACATTTGTAGCAAATATCTTACAAGCAGGGCATCGAGAAGGCATCTGTCATCCTCCCCATGAGACAATGGCATAAAAGTGTAACCCCCGATCTTTGTAGCAAACAAATCTACTATAATAGACAAAGAAAGTGATATGAAACTCATCACAATATCTTTCCCGGAAAGTTGTTAAAATTTAAATTGAATTGAGCAGTGTGCAGGGCGATTTCAATGCAAAGTTCTTGCATTTACTGTTTGCAGGGAGGTTCACATTTCGGTCTCGTATGTCGTTCATACAAAAGTGTAACCCGCGATCTTTGCTGGAAACAAATCTACTACAATAGACAAAGAAAATCCTATCAAACTGATTGCTATGTGTTTCCCGGAAAATTATTAAATTGTAAATTGAATCGATCAGTGTGCACCGCGATTCCAAAGCAAAATTCTTGCATTTATATAGGTAGGTTCACGTTTCGGTCTCGTATGTCGTTCATATAAAAGTGTTACCCCCGATCGTTCCTGGAAACAAGCCTACCAGAATAGGCATAGGCAAAGAAAATGATATCAAACTGATGGCTACGTGTTTTCCGGAAAGTTATTAAATTTTAAATTGAATCGAGCAGTGTGCAAGGCGATTCCAAAGCAAAATTCTTGCATTTACTGTCTATAGCGGTGGTTCTTAGCCTTTTCTTCATCACACCCCCCCCCTAAAGTAATTTTCCTTTGGTTCACGTCCTCATTTAATTTAAATAAATTGCAAAACAAATGTAAGCTATCTCTCGGTGAATGTGTTTAATTTTAAGGTTTTGTAACAAACACTAAGTCCAGGGTTTTGTTAAGGCGTTTTAGGTACCTGATTTGAGTCCCTAGAATTGAAAATCGGGTCCATAGAATCAGAGAAATCGGGACCCTACAGGTCCATATCGGGTACCTAATATTTCCCTTAGCAAAAACCCTGCTAAGTGCGCAGAGTACAAACACACACAGTCTGCACAACGCAGATTGGTAAAAACAGACACAACAGACAAATTCATAGCGAGTTTGGAGGTAGAGCAACAGGGTTACAGACACTTTACTAACACTATGGTCAGGGCCGGCCCTAGCAGGTGCGGGACCCAATGCAAGACCTGGGCGCGGGNCCCGTCTGAGCAGTAATTTTATGACGTCATCGTCTTCAGTCAACCGTGTTACGATCGTGGTAGATCGCAGATGTAAAGCACTAACACGAGAATTGANCACCTTTGCTAACGTTAGACAGGAAATTCGCTAGTTCTGACGAGAGCGTTCTTCGTTAACAATGAAATTTATATGGCGTTTCTACTGAATTCTCAAGCGCAAGGTGTATCTGGCAAAAGTGAACAATCTACCCAAACACATGGCGAGCAGGGATTGCATCAAACAAAATGTAAATTTTGGCCCAAAGGTCCCTAATTTCTCCTACTGCACTAACACGAGAATTGAGCACGTTTGCCAACGTTCGAGAGGAAATTTGCTAGTTCTGACGAGAGCGTTCTTCGTTAACAATGAAATTTATATGGCGTTTCTACTGAATTCTCAAGCGCAAGGTGTATCTGGAAAAATGAATAATCGACCCAAACACCATGCGTGGTGCCCTCAGAGGCGCAGGGCCCAATGCAGCTGCATCGGCTTAAGGCCAGCCCTGCATATGAGCGTGCTTATTTGAATCGAAATGCTCATCGAACACTGATTTAATTATCGTTCCTCTTCCAAATTTTCTTCTGCAGCCCAAGCATTATATTTGGACGACCTTTTTGTTGCTCAAGATGTTTTTCATGACGCTGGTAACATTCTCTGTTGATGATATCTCTCAATAATTGTAGAGGTACATTTGTTACTAAGCTAGGAAAATTTGTGCAATCTTGAGGTGGAGCGGAATCTAAAACCCACAAAAATATAATCCAAGGCCTTCTTCCTCCAACTGCAATTTGTTTTTTTAATTTATAGGAACAGGAAAATATCGAAATTTAGGCAGTCAGTCCTAATTCTAGTTTCACCAGTTTCTTGAATTGGCATCAGAGGCAATAACATTATATCCCCAACAATGTTCTTAAGGCTTCATCTGTTTCAAATTGTGATGGCTCCATAATAGTCTTAAGAGTGTTTATAAAAAAATCAGAGTTGTGTTTAATTAATGTGTATCTACCATACTGCAGTAGACCTAATACTGATGAATTTGTGGCATACTTGGGCAAAATGAAACAATTATGTGAAGAGCTGCAATGCACAAATATTTGTTTTGTGGGGGACTTCAATGCTGGGACCACAAATACATTTGGTGGTTTGTTGGAAGACTTGTATGGAAAATTATTTTATCATTTCTGATTATGTACTACGACTCCAGGATACATTCACATACATTAGCGATGCACAAAACACAACTTCTTGGACAGACCATTTTGTCTCATCCTTTTCAGTGCATCAAGCAATGTTCAATATGGATGTGCTAACCAAGTGCATACTTTCTGATTATCGGGCTGTGGCAGTCAGCATTCAGTGCTCCCACCTTCCTGAACTTGATGATGAGGTGATGGAGCTCCAGCCGAGTGGAATTGACTCGCTTGAGGTTACGGCTCAGGAAGAGAGGACTATTATCATGAAAGCAAAAACCTACTTGATCAACTGCAATTGCCCACAGAGGTTAGGCACTGTCAAAACTTTAATTGTACAGATGAGAAGCATCTGGAACAAATATAAAACTTGTACGCAGAGCTCACCAGTGCTCTGCAATTAAAACAACAGGTAAAAAGAATGAAGGTAAATTTAACATTCCTGGCTGGAACTCGGTGGTCAAATCAAAACACCAA
>JGI24021J15306_10007247_pt1 | contig 13490 bp, 9 predicted proteins | sample Ectturendosymbi1_FD_15306 | JGI IMG/M metagenome (IMG submission 15306) | reverse complement strand
CACCATCACCGACAATCCGGCTTACTTAAAACAATTTTAAGTAAGCCGGAAGCCGGTCGAAACCGATAAAATTCACCCGGATACGACCAACGAAGATTGTGTGAAGACTGCCGTTGGCCATAATCCGGATCGTAAGCCGTAACCGGATTCTGTGTGAAGCCGCCTTAAGAACAAATGAAAGAAGCATTGAAAGATCAAAAAGTTGTTTTGGGGTAACATCCAGGGTACAATGTGGCGACTGCCCACTTTAGGAAACTGTTAAATCGACTATTATACAAACTATGAGTCCTCTCGCGCAGCGGAACTACAAACAAACCCACTACGGTGCAAAACAAAGCGTGATGGCGAAGGTAACAATGTTTGCTGGTGTTTTACGGTTGCTGTTGATCATGTACAAATCACTTACACGACGACTACACATGGGTTTGCCATTTTTGTGTAGATGCCACTGACTAATAACGGCACAGCAATTAGATTTCGGCGTTGCAACTCAAACATGAATCACATAAACAGTTGCGCTCGCAGAGCGATACTCGTTTAAAATACAGTTGGTGTTGGTAACTGCGCGCAACACGACGAACTCGTTGCTGAAGAATACACGTTTAAAACTTAAACATATTCTTCACGATCCACCGAAAAAGGAAATGCGTGGAAAAAACGATAAAATGCAAAGCAGGCTCTCAGCAAGGCTGACCGGGAGCGATACGAACTGGACACATCCAGGATGCTTCGGCGACAAATTCAGTTAAAACTGTAAAATGCAATCTCGGTGCTATGGTATGCTGTCGACTCCTGAAACCAAACAGAATATCGATTTTTTCACCAGTCCATGTAGGGCAGGGGTCTGAAACACGCAGCCCGCGATGCATTTTGGGATATTTCAAATAATAAACATTTAAGTTATTTAGTTTATTCACCGGTGTATAAAAGTGCGCGGCCAGCGAGAAAACAAATTCCTTTTAAACGAACACAGAGACAGCTAGAAATGATTGGCTTATAACTCATGTTACCTCTCGCAGGAAATAATATGTAACAAGCTGTTTCCAGTATGGTTCAGGTAACGCCATTGTTTCGTCAGCGTCATAATGCGGTCCTCGGGTTACTTTGTACGTCCTCTTTTGGCCCACAGAGAAATTTGAGTTTGAGACACCGAATATAAGGGATGGGCGGGTGTCAAATAGAATGACGTTTAGGTCATGCAAATTTGTTTCAAAGATGCAAACAAGCAGGAAGGCCATTTCCAAAAATATAAAAGGTCTAAGTTAGCTTGAAGTAATGGGACAACAATTGCTTTTTCGCAGTGAATACTGCGGAATTGAAGGAAAGAAAGCCCATTCTTGGAAGGTCCTGGGAAATGGTCACAGTTCTACCTTCGCGTTGTTTTCAAATACTCAACAATCGCTATGCTTCCGATGGCAGGTTGAGCAACAGGCCTACTGTACAGAAACGTCATCGCCGAACAAGACAAGTTTTAAGGGTTTCGCTTGCAGACATTTAAAATCTTTTTGTGATTCCTTTGCACTTTTGTCTGAAAAGTACGATTGCATCAAAGCATTTGTGTAAAAACAAAACTTTACCATCGCACTGTTGCCTACACGTGTAATGGCAGCAAATTCAGTAAACATGTGATCACTTATCAGTAAATAGTGGATTCATCTTTAGCATTATGTAGGTAAGGTATTCAGCGAAGAAAAACGACACACGCAGTAAAAATATTAAAAAAGTAACTGACACCGCATCAACAATGGCCACGAAAACTTGAAGTAAGGTTCAAGCCATCTGAACGTCACTTCACAGTCGACCTAAACATTTGTTGGTTTCATTTAAAAAGGCAGTACGGAGGAGTCGATATCGACAGTGGCCACATATCGACGTTTTGAAAAGACCTGCAATCTGTCGCGGTTATGGTCTGGATGCTAAAGCAGCGGCGGACGCCGAGTGCGACACAGCGAATGTACAATTTGAAACACAAACAACGCGACACTGCAAAATAATGAAGGACTGCAAATTAGACACTGGATCATGATTCGAGAGGGTAATAATACTGGCAGGAAGCACTTAAAAAAATCGAAGCTAGAAAAGCAACGCGCTAATTTCTTCGCACAAAGAACGTGCAAGACGTCGCTCGGCAAGATATAGATAAGTCGAATGCCCTTCAGCCGATCTCGAAGCTTATGCAGCTGGATGCGGGACTCTGCTGCTCTCGCGAAAGGTGGACGCCGGAAACGGTCAATACCGACGTTCCTGCAACGCATGCAAAAAGCGAACTGAAGTGAGGAGGACTTAATTGGCCAGCGGGCGTTAACTTTGCCTGTCCACGTGGTGAAACAGCATTTTGAAACGAAAAGCCAATTCACTCTGACGGTGGGTTTCGCAGTTAGCAACTAAGGCATGGCAACCACACGTCTTCAACTTACTATCGGGTAACTTCAACACTTCTTGTGGGAAGCAGTGAAACATTGGGTGTCGCATCGCTTCTTCGGCGCTCAAGCGATCTCCGGGCTCGTACTGCGAAATAATAACTACATTTCATTGATGATAATCGGAAATGATTGGCAGGTTGCTGGCAGTGAACCGAGGTCACTGATTGCTTCGCAGCTAGGTTTCCAATGCTATTGATAAAAAGCTTTTAACATCCGGTCATCACTGGCCTCAGGTCGTTCTTCCGTGAAGTAAAAAAAAAACGATACAGCCGAAATCAATGTTGTTTTTCGCCAAGTTTTGCAATATAGAATTCACATGCTTTTTTATCCAAGAGGTAATACTCAAGCTTGTCCATGGGAATGGGATTCCCATGGGATTGGATGGGACAGTAGACTTGAATACTGCCCCATCGTTAGTAAGTTTTCGTCATATAGCAGGAACTTTCTGAAGTTGACTACCATTACTGTTTGCTTTCAGCACGGCATTACATGTAGAGTTTCAGTGCCATGACGTAGTAATGAAAGGTACCCGAAAACAAGGTTGTTGGGCCCATTATTAGGTGCCAACCAAAAAAATCTCACCCAATTTTCACTGACACCCCAATTGGGCGTTTGGGGTGTTTAAGCTCCGGATCTGAAGAGACTAGACATTAGACATGCACACGATATGATGTATTTCGTATTACAAGTTTCCTGGGAACCCCGTTGGATTTGGACAGTCAGAAATTACCGTGGGATGGGACAGAAAAAAGCGTCACATGGACAAGCCTAGTAATACCACAAGTTTTACACAAGTGGGTAAAACTACAAATTGCTTTCTCTTCTACGTATCACAATACGTAGAAGAGATTGTTCGACAGGTGCCAGGTACATATCGCGAACAGTTTCGGTCAAATACTTCCCCTAATCTACAACATACTAAAGAAATGGTCCGTTCAATACGTATTCGTGGCCACTTCAAATTATGTCGTATCACCATTGCAAGTATCGGTGAGTCTGGGAGCACTGGCATCGCCAAATTCAAGCCGAGGCTGTTTGAGTTTGTGCAACGACTTTTCTTTCTGACAGCAACAATTTATTGCTGTTTTTTGATGCTATTCGCGCTGCGAACCAACGACCAAAACGGTGATTACTTTCATCTTCCGAAACTGTGCAGCTGCTTTCTTGATGTCACTGTGCGATGCAGTTGAGATGATGCGTTATCTTTATCACTCCAATGATAAAAATGTAGCTTGTGAAGCGAACTTATAACTGCAACAATGCTCATTTGTTTTTGATGTCAACTGATACTTTTGCTTGTGTTTAAATGCGACGCTGCTCCACGTGTGCGATCTTATCACGTTGATAACAAACCCAAATAAAACTACAATCATTCTGGTCCAAGATAAACAACACGCTTGCTCGAAATAACAATTGATAATTAAAAAACGATCAAATATTTTCAAAAAGCAGCTATTTTCTAGCAACGGATGTAGCCTTATACTTAAAGAAGGAACAACTGAAGTCTAGCTTGATTTTGCATTTGAAAAAAAAATTGTCACTAGAATGCTGCTATAATTGTGATGTTACGGATTATTCTGTAACTAACATTAGAACATGGAAATTACACGACATTCAGTTCCAAACTAGCAGCAGTGCAGCGACAAAACCAAATGCTTTGCACTTTTACCCACTGTGTCAAGCCCGGCGAACTGAAAATTCTTTAAATAGAGGTCCACAGGGCTTGTTTGCCAGCACTTACGCGCTTTTTGCAGCTGCACTTGATGCAACAATAATATTAGTGTCAGAATGTAACAAGTAGCGCAAGCTGACAGATGCTTCAAACATCCTTAGTTCCAACAGGGCCCATGTTTGATTCGTAGTACTGACATGGCCAGAAGAGAGCACTGCAATGGAATCGGCAGTTAAGAGTGAAATCGTACAATTGGTTCTTGCAGAGTATCTCCTTCCCATCGAAGTGACATGTTCACAAGACCAGCCATTCTGAGTGGCACTATCAAAGTTATGGGTACACTAAAAATTAGAATTTGCCGTAGCTCACTGTGCAAAGCTTCAAGTATGCCTGGTGGGCACCTAATCACACACAAAATTTATCCAAACTAATTGCAATAGCTTTTGAAAAATTAATCCTTCATTTCCATTCATTTTCGCACTGTTTTTCCTATGGGGAGGGTCGCGGGGACAGAAGCCTTAAGAGGACTCCAAATACCCCGCGGTCAACATCAATGTCAAATATTTTAACCATGACGGGACCAAGCCAGGTAGGAGATGTTGTCACGCAATCCAGTCCTTGGTCGCACTGGGCCGCTTTTTGTCAACAGGAACGGCCTTGCCATTTTTTTCATGGTGCATTCAGTGCTTTATGAACTTGACAGATGCGCACTTTGTTGCGAAGCGTCACGTCATGAACTCTTAACAAAAATCCCATCACTGCCGCTTGTACTTGAGATCTTTCAATCATTACACAAGATTTATGACCACAGGTGAAGATCGGAACAAAGACCGATTTGAAAACTGACAGCTTTGAGGTGTTTGAAAGCCCCATTTTTGAGACCATAGAGCGATAACTCTCACGCAGAACCTGGTTTGCTTTACCAATCCGTGTATCAATCTCCATGTTCTGCCTTCCGTCATTCGTGAATGCCCAAACTACTTGAACATCTCGCCATGCTGCTGTGTATCGACGTTTACTTGCAACGTGCGTTGGTTGGGGTTTCTGAGCGACATAATACTTGGTTATGCTTAGTGTTAATTGTCATTACCGCTCACGTAGCTGTGTTGAAGAGCCTGTTCAGATAATGCAAACAGCACCACATCGTCGCAGGAAAATGAACAGTTGGTCCTGCGGTTTCAAACAGTTACACCACAATGAACTCGGTTGTGACTGTCAATCCAAGTTAAATAGACCAAGAGGAGCGGTGACAGAACAACACACCACTTGTTGCAGTCCAACACCCACGGTGAACGGTTGTGATTGAACTCCGCCAACACGCAAACAAACTTGTGAGCAGGAATACAAGGCTTGACAGCAAGGAGCAGGCGGCCTTCAACATCGTACTCCAGCACTCCACGGCTTATCGAAAATTTGCTGAATAGTAAAAACTTGGTCCGTAATGCTATGGTCGGGACGAAAACTGCACTGGGTATCCACCAGCTTTGGTTCAGCTATTTCAAAGCACTGTTTTCAAGGCACTTGGCATATACTTTTCCTGGAAGGCTAATGAAACGCCTCGGTAATTATTGTATTCTCTCCTATCGCCCTTCTTGTATATGGGGATGATGACCCCAGTTTGGCAATCTTTCGGTGATATTCCAAGACACCAGGCTACTTGACACACAAGAATCAGCCAAGAAACTCCATGTTCAAGGCTTTGAGCATTTCAGGTCGGATTTTATAACAACTTGCAGTCTTCATTGTTTTGACAGCAAGAAAGACTTCGGCAGCATTAATGGTATTTTCCTCCCCAAAATGCACCCCCTGTGTGTCGGGTGGTATGATAGCAACTGCGCTCAAAATACCTTTTGAATACTCCCTCCATCTATCAAGGATGTCGTCTTTATTGCTGAGTAAAGGGACATTTTTGTCTTTGATGCATCTAGCAAAATTATATCTTCTTCTGCGGAGAGGCCGAATGGTGTGTAGAACACCTTGTTGGTTTAATAATAATTGGAATCCAGTTTATTCCAGAAATTCTCGCAGGATTGCATTTTAGACTTTTTTCCACTGGGACTGCGGACTTTTACGCCTCAGCGCACCACAAATGCAAAGAAAGTGCGGCTTCTTGGGGAGTTTATGAGTCAGAACGGACCAAAAAGCAACTTCCACCCTGTCCCGTTAAGAACAGCGATAACGGAAAACAAAGCCTCTCATTTTCGTGCGTAGTGATAGTGCATTTCTACGCTTGAAGCAGACACTCCTACACAAATGTGCCCACAGCAACGCCTTCCCGTGGTTTTCCTGATTTCGCAAAGGTTTTTATGTAAATGGTCCAACCGGTCTGTCCAACGGCAGTTACTACCATCACAATTTGACAAAAAAACTTGAATTGCCGAAAACGAGATAATGTTCGCAAGGGGAAGGACTGCAAAACTTTACAGATGGCAGGAGATCGAATGATTACCGATACCATTAGCATGGTCACTGTGAAAGCTTAAAAACTAACCTTAAGTAAGTCAAGTGCAAATTCATTGCCAAACTCAACCGCATCGATCTTTGGACATACGATTGTGAACAACTGCCGAGGGAAATGAGCATCAAAACAGGAGCTGAGCGTTTCGTAGCTAGGCAAACTGACTAGATTAGGCCAAGACGATGGTGTGGGAGTTCCGAGAACCTGCAGAGCAGAACAAAGCCAGCTTTACGTTGATTCGGCGTTGATTCACGCAAGGTATTCTTAGCGTAAAGACAATGGCACAGGCGCAAAAACCATAGAACGGCCGAAGCAATCTTTGAAAAGGCTCAAACGTTAAGGATCCAGCTAATGCACGCACAATATCTTTGGGGTGCACACGTGCGCGGGCTCGTGCGCACGAGCACACACTGAATTTGCCGATGCAAGACGCACAAGATATTGCCTTCAACATGTTGGTGTAAGTTCATTATGTTTACACCCAGTCTGATCACATTCTCGAAGAAGTCCTTTCTGTAAAAACGCGGTATTCGCCAGCTATATCAGGGAGTGGCGAACGACAGAAAAAGTATGAGGAATCTTTGCATGCAATTTGTTCTAATATAAATATAACAAGTGAAATTAACATCGCACACACATTACAGAAACAAAAAAGCATCCGAAATTACAAATATGCCAAAACTAGATGGGTATTGCCGCTGATTTTGGCAGCACGGAAAGCTGGATGTACCGCGAACGTTAAAACCAGCTCTGCTATGGTGCTATATAAATATTTAATAACGAACAAAGCCAAAAGTCAAGGCCGTGACCTGGCGACCTTGGTCTTGAGTGATTGACTGGCAAATCACACAGACTATCATGCAGTTACGGATCATGGCGAAGGATCAAGGTGACGTCACGCGCAGCGATCAGGTCCGGCTTCAAGGCGGGCGATGTCAAGGACGACGTGTTTCGCACATTAAATTTCTTTCTTATTTGCGTTGCAGGGTAATCCACTGACTGTTACCGTTTGCTGGGAGTGACAGCGAATCGTTTGCTTTACACGAGATCGACAACGTTCTGACAAAATCCTGACTGACAGGCAAAACCGAACATGAATTTTCACTTTCAGGAAAAAAGTCCTGGCACTACCGGCTGCCTCCAGTAAAGACCGCGTCAAAGCATATAATTTCCAGGGCCGCATCACGCCAGAAGCGTTTCCTGCGGACGAGAAGTAGACCATCATACACTTGACCTGTCACGTTGGGTTTTCACAAGACTCAATCTGTCGCTATTATTAACTGTACCACAGGTTCTGCAGAAAAACGAAAATGTTGGGCATTTGCTTCGAGACATTTAGCAGCCCACAGCTAAATTTGTAATTTCGCGCAATTCTGCACAGTTACATGATTCTGATAATAATCTGCAACTTTTTTGTGATGGTTGTTACTGAGTGTAATTGGTTTGAAAAATACTTGCCACTGAATCGCAAACTGGGTTTGTTTTCCGTAAGACATTTCAGTCACTTGTCCGAAACAGCTATAAACGTTCTTTCATCTTGCGTTTTCGGATATTTTTTGGCCGAACAGCGTAATTTTTTTCGGTCATTAAAAAAAATTAGGCCAATGACCGAAACAGAACAGATCGCAAATGAGCTTTTTCTCAAATCACACAAATTTTAACTGAATCCGCAGATGTAAGACAAAATTTTTATTCTTGCTTCGCCAGCAACAAAATGCTGCTTAACGCGCTAGTGATTGCAGACTTGGGTCTCTGAGCACATTAATAACATTCTGTGTAATCTTGCGTAGCTCTTGCATGCAACAGCGTACAGTAGAAAACCTCACTGCGCCACATCACAGCAAAGAAAGTGAAATAGGAAGGTGGTGATTTGGTTCAACTTCACGTAATTCTGCTGAAAATGCTCCGTAGTCGACCGCTTGAAAAAGCACGATCATGATAATTTGTTCACACGGAAGCCGCAAATCTTAAACAAGGATCTTTTGGCAAAACACAAGAGGCGTGTTGGGTTTAGCTAGTATTGTTGCTATGGCGGTACTCAGAATCCAAATTTGCAGCGAGAAAATGAGGTAGATCTGTACTTGGACGAATGCCTTCGCTGGCACTTGGCAACTAACAAGTTTTGCATTTACCGACAACAGTTTTATCAATAATTGAAGGAACTGCTGGTTAATAATTTTAAAAGTTTCACTAACACAAGGGGCAATGGTGTGGCTAACGACAAAAAATTAACAATACGCTTTTCAGGTTGGTTAACACTTGTTTGATCGCAGCGTGAAGGGCACGTAACATATATTAAGCAGAACTACTTCATGCCTCCTTGTCGGCAAATCCCTTTGTTCAAATCGACGAATACAGTTCACCAGTACCTATTAGCAGCTGCTGTAAGTTAGCGTAGGATGCTGCAGCATAACGCAGAACCCCTCACAGAGTTCATTATAATACCACTGAAGAGACACCGACCATCGACGCAAGTACTTGGTGAGCAGTCCAACCCTTAATTGCCTTCAACACAACGTTTTAATGAACTTGCTGGTGACAACGCACAGGAGAACTAAGCTGATTTTATCTTCGGGACAGAATGTACTGGCTCGTAGTCCAGTGCTCTGCTGATGAGAACCGAAAAACCTACGGTTAGATACCTAGGAGGTGTTTTGCTACACAACTACGCTCAACATGGGATACACAAAAAATGTCCTTCGGGTTCCTTACCGTCCCGACAATGAGTTTTATAAATTATGACAGTCTGCTCCGTATAGCATGGATGGCAGATGGTGAGCAGGAAAGCAATACTCGTACATCACCGCAGCTTAGAACCGGCAAGTACATATCACCAATCAGCGCTATAGGTTGAACTCAAATGACTTCAATACTGGTTTTAGCAACACGGCGCTTGGTGTTTTTAAGCCGGATGAGGGAAGTGCAAGGTCATCAGAGAGGAAAATTAAAACGGTGCAATGTGTAATAACCTGCTCAGTCTAGTAGATTTGAGCTGAGGCCATACTGTAGAGATACACCGATATATCGGCCAGGCCAATATATCGGGCCGATATTTGGGTTTGGTAGGTGTTGACAAAACGCTGTTATATTCCTCACGCATGCAGACAACTTGCGCAAGAAAGCACAACGAACCAAGTCAAGACAGTTATCATGTAACAACGCTAGCAGATGCGTTTTCATAAACAAGCGCTTCGGCCGTCAAAGCCAAAACAAAAGCATCATCATTAATCAGATTAATTAAAAATCATAGCAAAATATTGAAATTATTGCAATTTGAAAAATTTTAGTTCATAAATCCTGATTTTTGAAAAAATGTAAGGCATAGAATGCATTATATTTTCGATAATGAAGCACAAAACAAATTTTAAAAAATTTGGAAATATCGCTTATCGGTCCGTTAATGGCCGATATATCGGTATCAGTCCCAAAAAAGCCATATCGGTCGATCTCTAATACTGAATGCAAAATATCCAGCGACTACAAAACCCAACAACGCTGAAAAAAAGATACAAATACTTACCCGAAAAATCCTTTCGAGCTGGTCTTCCGTGTCGGATTGCCCGGGAAATACTGGCATGCCTGTCAGCATTTCCAAAAAGATGCAGCCTACTCCCCTGAGGGACAAAACCAATTGCATGGTAAACGTTTCTATTCAAATTCTGCACGTTTTTAAACAATAAAAATTGTTCCAGCATCAAAGCTGTATCGGTAATACCGTATAAAAGCTGCAATTGGCGAAATTTTATATAAAGCACTTGACGTGGATCGCATTCTGTTGATCAAATCGTACTTTGATTTCACGAGCTACTTGGAAAATGACATTTACATCTGGGATACGCTCTGTTCACTTATTTATTAACAAGCTACGGAGAACACATCTGTTTTAACTAGCTTTTAACTTTAATCTGGATTAAGGTTTCCACACCAGCAACAGCACACGCAGACGCAAATAAAGCTAAAACTAGCTATTGGTGAGTACCTTGAACGACAAATTTAATGACCCAATCAGGGTGTGGCTCGGTATCTGAGACTTGCATTTTTATTTAATTTATTCACAGAAAAATTGAGATTAAAGTTGGGACCACCCAAACTGTGGCATACAATACAAGTAAGAGACTTATGCTGTGTAATGCTATAGATATCAAAAGCTGGAAACAGTGAACATACTTAGCAAACTAAGTGCTGAAATATGGGAAGAGAACCTGCCCGGTTAAGTTGTTCTAGCTATCCAACACATGCTTTTCCTGACCAAAAAACAAAAACACTTCTTCAAATTTTAAGCCATCCAACTCAAGAATAGACCAGATACTAACCACGGTACTCGACATGTACTAATTACGAAAACCAAACAAACTGATTCGGAAGTACTGACGTTTCGGTATCATTTGCTGTTGGGTAAATGCGTTTTGCCTCCTAAATCTCCACACACCACGCCATTTAACGCATCGTTTGTTCGCCAATGCCAGTAAGATCCGTGTTGTTCGGACATAAATTGCGTCACCCAGGCTTTACTCCCCTTGCTTGACTTTATTTCGAACGTCCATTGTTGCAAAATTTTGAAAACGAACTTGAAAAATATGCGCAGCTTCAACTACCGAGCAAAAGTCAATCAGCGGAATGGCATTTTGTAAAAGGATTTCACAGTTCCGTCCGTGTTCTTAAAGTATCTAGTGATACAGAAGAATCGCCAAACGTGGGAATTGGATTCCTAGAGAAACTTATCAAGAAAGCTTTCATATCATACGAAATAACAATAATTACACGAAACGTTTCTCTCTTTTTTTAATTACAATTTAATATTCATCAGGTCATAAAAAACGCGAAAACCTAGTAATGGTAGAAAATTCAGCAAAAATTTAAATAGTCACCTCCTAGAGAAACAACGCTACTTGCTGAAGTTTTGTCCTGAAACAACGGTATTTATTTCTGTTTCGCCTTAAGTAGGGCTGCTTCGGTAATGTCCGGCAGGGAAAATTTGATTTTCATCTTTATCTAATTCAACTTTGTAAATTACAACATGTTATCTTTTCGCTAAGATGCCCTTGTGGTGATAGATCACGAAAACTACGCGATGCCGATACGATCGGAAAATGACGGTAAAGTCTGCAAGCGGTTCACACTTGTAGCAAGTCTACAATGTTTTTATAATACTTGCATCAACACGCACGGCGCCTCGACGCACTGCGACCACAGACTAGCAGACATTAACCAAGAACAGATCTGACGAAAAAGTGCAAGGAATACTTTGCTGCAGAGTACATGCGATATTTGAAAATGATACCGTCGTAGGGACGCAGGTAACCCCACCACCATGAGCCGTTGACCATTAACAAGCTACTAGCTCAAAAGCGCAGGTTGCTTTGCAGGTATACAACACCAGATAGTGCACAGTTAATCCAACCACCGATCAAAGGAAATATTTTGCGCTCGCCGCATTGACTTTGATTGACATCGTGGCACGCGGTATTTACAATTCCTGCAGTAAATTCCTGTTTATTCCGTCTGACTTGTTGCTGAACTTGCGTCGTTTCCAAATATACAGAATGACTACGCACAGAGTTTATGTTAATGCTTGTTTTGAATTTTTTATCTTTAAGTTTTATCAAAGCTGAAACATTTGTGAGCAAGAAAATGTTGACTGACACTCACCACATATCCAGGGAAGTCGTGTAGTTACGCGATCCGAGCAAGACGTCGGGTGGTCGATACCACAAAGTTACAACTTCATTAGAGTAGGTGTTGGTTGGGATCGATTTCGCTCGCGCAAGGCCTGAAACAAAGACAGAATTTAAACAGAAATGTTCTGAGTGTCTCATTTCTTAACGCAATAGTAGTTGATGAAAGACAAAAACACGAGGAAAAAACGTTTTTCGTGAGGATGTGCACAGAACTGGAAACAATAGGAGATGAACTCGTCGATTTTGTTTCTACTCACAAGGTCCAGCCTTGTACGGAAAACACAATCGGCTTGACAACCGATAGATAAATACTGTGAACGTATTCAAGAAATTGGATACAGGCGACGCAGGTTTACTCCGATGCAACTTCGAGACCTGCAGTCCTGACAGCAGCTTTGGCAGTGACTCATCAACCGCACCTGTTGCACCGCCTCTCGACCTCACAGACCTTCCGAGGTAACACCCAATATATCTGCGTCTGTCGAGTTGGAGAAATCGTCATGGCACATACTTTCAACATCAGTGAGATGATGAGTTTCCACGAGACGTACGATAAGAAGTTCAGAAAGTCTCACACTGATAGGCAAAGTTCTTTATGTACAAAAGCTGTTTACACACATGGCAGCCAAGCATCGGCAACTCAAAATTAAATCCGGCCTGCGATTTGCATAGCCAATCAAAACAGACTGCTTTTGTCGTGGCGTCAACCTGCAACTTCCTATATAAACACTCAGCTTTTACTCTGCGTTTCTCTAAACAGTGCATGTACTTGCTGTTACAAGACTGGCAGATGGAAGCAGGCTTGTTGCTTTTCGTGCAAGCCAACAGATCATGCGCCATTCACACTGAAATCGTGGCTTCACAACTGCTCAACGTGGATATAGCTGCGCCAACACAACTGGTGTAGAATGGTAAGCACACAACCGCCACGAAAGGTAACCCACAAGACTCAAACTCAGGGCTCCCATTCTGTAATTTCTAAAAAACCCATTTGTCTACCAAAAAAAGCAGAAATGCAAAAAACATATGAATGCAAATACATGAGGTAAAACGGTGATTAAAATACAGATTTACTTATAGTTCCTCTAAATTTTTGTCTACAGCGTTAACATTAACATTCAGATCACTTTTCTCTGTTGCTCAAGATATTTTATATAACTAATAAAGCTCATGACATACTCCGTTACTGAGATCTCTCACTTGTCAGGCTTAGATGTACAGTAGCCGTTTCGCTGCAGGCTTCTTGACAATGCTTGTTT
>JGI24021J15306_10007246_pt1 | contig 13490 bp, 10 predicted proteins | sample Ectturendosymbi1_FD_15306 | JGI IMG/M metagenome (IMG submission 15306) | reverse complement strand
GGGGGGAAGGGGGGGGGCGAAGTAGAAATTTTTTCGCCACCCCTGGCAAAATATGTTAGACATAGTTTAAAACTATTGGACATATTTTAAAAAATTTGGGCCCCTCTCAGAAAACTCTTCGCCTCCCCTGGTGTCCCAAGCTGGTTACGGGCCTGGGTCCACATCACCTGTTGGTTCGGTGATCAACTGCCATCGATCGCGGCATTCAGTTTGATGAGACGGATCTTGTGTGAATGCATAGAAATGTATATATGTTAAGCGAAAGTTGCCTCGCCTTTTAAATTATTTAAACTTTAAGGCAACGCAACTTTGATTTTTTGTTGACAACAGTTAAACAGCTTTCCCTCTTCATCAAACAGAGCACGCCATGGATTGGAAAATGTGGCAAAAAAGAAACAACAAAATCGTAAGCACACACACGATCACTTTCGCTGCTTAAACAGTTAGGCCTTTTTAAATGGACTTTCATTGCAGAAAGCTTTCACTATGTATATAAGAAATCTGTTTTGCATTCCTTAGTGGAAGATAACTTATATTTTCCCTGCTCAGTGCTGCAAATTGGTCTCCAACCACTAGATATACAATATATGTCAGTAAACTGATACTGATATTTTCATACCTCCGAGCCTCAATGGGGCTGGAAAGATTGTGTGATCTACCTTTGATGAGTACGGAAAGTAACGGAACAGGGAAAATTACTTAAAGAGATAAATTATGGTCGAATTTGCCTCGATAATGGCAATGAGGTATTGTTTTGATTATCATGCTGTTCTATTTAAACAAAAAGCTGGATATATTGATGTTTCAATGGAATTATGTCTTTCGAACAGAAGTAATACAGGACTTGCATTAAATTCATTATTGTATCATTCAAACTACATATGTTTCTTTCTGAAAAAACTGTCGTTTGCATAGGCAATATGTTGTGGGATTTAAAATTTGGCCACCCAATACTATGTAAAGATTATGATAACGTTATCATGCCTATTTCAATGTTTTTATATTTTTATAACAAATAAATGAATATAGAAGTATGTTATGGTCCTTAAGGGTAATTTATATATGATTTTCTGAAAGTTTGAAGCAAATTAAACAATATTTCATCTTTCAAAACATTTGTTTTCTTCATAGTTTATCATTTGAAAAATTGTGCCTGTACCTAATCTTCACATTATTGAAAGGGCGCACATTTAAACTTTGCCATGGGCGCCATTTTGCATAGATACACCATTGCTCCTGCCTCTTCCGCTAGACCGGTGAAGATAGGGATAAAGCGTTTCTGTCAGAGTCAGTCCTCATTGGGGCTCGTAGGCAGGAGGGGAAAAGTGTCTCGCTCTCCTTGTCCCAATATGGCACATAGTTCTTGCGACAGCCACGTGGGATATATTTTTAGCTGTAAATACTGTAACAGGCTTTTGCATAATCCCTTGTATGCCTTCTCGATGTTTGTTGTGTCTGGAGGTGGCAATCTCTAAACGGACTCACCTGTGAGAAGGCAAAAACGATTCCAATCAGCCTTGCGAAAGTTCCAAAGCTTCACCAGGTCGCTGTAGGCAGGAATCGTGAGCCTCCATGGCGATATGAGAGAGAGTCGGTGTTGTGACAGCAGGAACATTCCTGGAACACGTCTGTCGGTTGTCATGGCCGACAAGCGCGAAGACCAGGTCCGGGTTGGTGCCGACACTCCGTCGGTGGGAGGAGAAGTTGTCCAATCTTTTTGGATTGTGAAGTAGCTATAGGTTGTTGGCTGCTGTTCAGCAGGCCAGCTTATCACCGTGAGATGTTGCACTATGACCCCAGTTGACGTGCTGGCAAGTTGTCAACATACAGACTGGAGTGTGGCCATGTCGGGATGGCCGTTAGTGTGAGTCGCGACGGTGAAGGTTCGTAGACGTTATTGTTCACAAATGTAAATGTTAATAGACCGTTTGGTCCATTAAAAGCGGACAATTTTATCTCAGTGATACCAAGTTTGACATTATTGTGTATGATTTAATTATTGGTGATAAAAGCTATCGAGGAACACGTGGTCTTTGTGGTTTGACTGTTTTGAAAAAATAAAGGTTGATTCGCTACAGAGGAAGAAAAAAAATATGTGAAGAAATCATGATTAAACTAATGCAATGAGAAATCCAAACAATCCACTAAAACCAGTCGCTAACAAAGGTTAAATGGGCTTATATCATAAAACCATTTTGGGAAAAAAACAAAGGCCGGGAAAGGAATCATCTTACCTGGTGATCCAAATGCATGAATTGAACGACTTGATCTGTTAATGGCGAGCCACACTGCTGATAATACTGAGTTTCGAATTGAGGTTGTTGAAATTTCAGGCGAGCTCTTGTGACAAGGTGTGATATCAGCAGTTATGTATGAAAACGTAATGGTGAAAATAAAACAAAACTTAAGATAAATGGTAGCAGTGAAGAAATGATGGATTATAAGACATTGTTCTGTTGATGGTGCCGGGGTATTTTCAAAGCTTGGTGATCTTCTTTCAAAGTTTATCACCAAAAAACACAGACCTCAATTTGGCGAAAACAGTGGGGACTGAATGGTATGGTATAGTTTATTCATGCATGTTTGTGACTCAAATCAAAAAATAACACGAATGCAGCAAGAGGAAAGAAAACAACATCAAAGATCACGAATTGATTTCATGAACATGAAAATATAAAACCATCATAATTTCAGGTTTTGGAGTATTTCGTGTTCTAGCATTGTTGAGTCACAAAGGATTGGCGAAAGATCACCTGGGTCATGTTCTCAGCCAGCCCTGGGGCTAGCATAAACCAAATTTGAATTGAAGACGTTTTACTTGTAGTAAAAGAAGTAATAAAGAAGCATCAAACCAACGTAAGGTAAAGTCAGCAAAAAAACAACAACAAAACACAGTGGAGGATAAGCATGCCCATGTACAAGGGGTGGGGTGAGCAACTGTAGTGGTAGATAGGAGGGAAAATAGTGGGATCAACACAATATTACAGAACGTAACAAGCATATAAAGCGAAGATCAACAGGAATTCTGGCAAGATAGCCGGACGTTTTTATATTGTTTTCCTAATGAATAAGGCAAAGAAGATTTCATATTTTCAGGAATGTTAGACCAAATCTGGGACCAATATACTTTAAAGAAAGCTGACGCAGAGACATTTTCATTCTGGGAAAAAAAATATTTTTGCAAAGAAACAAATCTTATTTGATATTTGTGGACTGATGCAATCTCAGCAAAGTAGTTATTAAAGTGATTAGGTAGTCCACCATTATAAAAGGAGTACATGAATTTGGCAACTGACAATTTGAACAAGTCTGGTATTTCTACAATTTTGTGCTTGGAATAGAATATAGTGCTTTTGTTTTGTCATATTCAAGGGTTCTCACAGCTTTGTTCTGCAATCGAATTAAAGGGACTAAAGTCGTATTTTTGGCCCATCCCCAGTTAAGTATTTGATGATTTAAATAGGAATTGAAAAGATACAGAAAGATGAAGCCCCGCTTCAGCGAAATTAATAACTCCTACAAATCATTCAATACTTCAAAAGTACGCTGGCATACACACACAAAGTCTCCATCTGACGCGTTGCACGAAAAGCTAAAAATGTTTCAAACAAATCTTTGGCTACAGTCGGTGCTTGTCTTTCCAAATGTCGACTCCGTACTCAAACCCTGCATTGTGGGAAGATCTTCTTTAAGAATCACTACTACGGTTCTGCAAGAGAGAAAATTACAGTGAAATTATTTACAAAGACCCATTATCGTCTTCATCATTTGAGCCAGTTCTTCAAACCACTGCTTGGCCACACTAGATTTCGGGTCAGGTGTTGAGCAGCCATTCAATTGTCTCATCGTCCAGAACAGTCAGGCCGTGCAGTTCTTAGGGAGGAAGATTGATCGAGCAAGAACCATTATGATTATGAAGAACGTGAAGTGCATGGTGCGCTGTTCGTATAAACAATTATATCCGACGGATTAAGCAAAAAAAAACTGCTAAATCACTCAGATTTAGCTAATTCTGCGCACTTTTAGTTAAATCTGCGCACATTTAGCTATTTGCAATGCACTGATGATGACAACAGGAGTTGTCGAAACGATTGCAATATGTCGTTAATCGTTTTCATTGGCGGTGATTTTCATTTTAAGGCCAGTTAATGCTTCCACTTTTCGTGTACCAAAGATTTTTTGATAGTTGAAGAATTTTTACTCCTAATAACTTATTTTCTGGCTACTTTTCAAAGAAGTTGCAGTCCAGTCTATATCCTATAAAAGTCGAATGACTTGCGACGAGGGTGATGTCCAATACTTCAAAGCTTCTCTTATGAAAGCCTTTCACAGGGTGGTCTTTTATTTCGAGTATCAGAAATGGTTCGCATTGCTCGGATAAGGTACTTAGATATCATTAAGATTTGTGAAAGTGACGAGTATTAGAAGCGTTCCTGCCACCGCAATTTTGCTGTAAAACTGTCGCATTCGGTCTTGGAAGCCGAAGAGTTTCCATTTTTTTCGTTGGGCTTGTGTAATAGCAACCATGATCCGCGTACAGTAGTAAAGATGGCTTGTTGGATTTGTTCAAACATTCTGCAGAACAATTATTGTTTTACAAGAAATGATCAACGGAGCTTTGATAAATTATCAAGAATGATAAAATTGCAGACTTTATCTTGATTTGACCACTGTTAGCACTCACATGCTTAAGTACAGAAATTTCATACTAAATGTTGTGATTACATCGGTGAAACCATTGTATGACTTTAGTAATGTGTCATTGATGTCAAGGAATTTGTGCAAAGTTTTGCTGTGCCCGTTAACACTGTATTGTTTAAACAAAAATATCGCAAAAATCAATCCCGCAGCTCGACTGAATGCATCGCAAACCCGAGGCAGAGCAAGCAGAGCGGCAGATGTCTTGACGCTGTGACGTAGGCACGTTTTTTGACGCACGTTGAGCGGCATTGTTTTCTCTACGAGGTCTTGGCAGAAGTGCCAGTCATTACATGGTTCTTTGTTTCAATCCTTACCTATTGTCATGAATATCGAGCCACTTCTCCAAATAGAGATGTCCTAGCTGTGCTGATTCGACCCTGTTTCCAAAATGTGCCGGAAAGATTGGCGAGGACAGTGTTGTTGGCTAGACCCACAGGAAAGCAGCCCAGAGATTGCCAATAACCAGGCGGAGTAGCAACATTTCCGACAATTTTCAAAAGCAACTTCCAACTAACATATGTATATATATTTGTATGCAAGATCAGTCTCACCAAGCTTAATGCCACCATCGCTGGCTGTTGATCACCCAACTAACAAGTGAAGCGAATTTAAGAACGCAACAGCTTCGGAGACAAAAAGCTCTGTTTCATGAAGACCTAGCGCAATTGTTCATTTAAAGTTTGGATAAATTCCTTCAGCAGCTTTCGTAACTTTGCATCACTTTTTGAAAATTAGTCTTCATTCAAAATCCGATTGCGTGAGACCTACGTTTGCAAATTTTCACTNCATACCTAGCCTGTGAAGAAAAATTCAAGAACTATGAAGTTTTTAGGAAACAATTGGTATTGTATTTGAAATGTCTAAAAATTTAAGAAACCACATAAGAAGTCTTACTTCAACTCAACAAGCGCAAATAGTGCAAATGAAGGCAATCCTTAAATATACCAGAAACTTTGACATTCAAACACGTAGTTGGCAAAAGTGCGGGCTGCTTTCACATGCGATAAGTCTCTTGTTTCCTGGCAGGCCAGATTTGCAAAAACCAAACTGTACTTTTCATGTTAACTACTTCGTGTTTTCAAGGGATGTTGTCCTTTTTTGGACATGGCAAAACGGGAAAGTTTTGCAAAGTTGGACGAGAGGGAACAGTGCGAAAACCAGCTATTTAATTTAAGCCATGTGAAAGGTTTCGAAACAAACTCTTTTCATCAAGCAAGGATTTCCTGCTTGAAACTTCCCTCTTTGAAACAATTCTGGCCATGAAAATACTTGTTTGAATCAGGTGATTTCATTAAATCATATTTTTGTTTCGATGAGTTCGTTCGTACATTTTGGTCTCGTGGATAGATGCGGTAATTTGTGCAGCGCGTTTTTCGTTTCAAGCGTGAATTCTAATGATACGTATTTCTTGGAGTGATGTCGTAATCGCTTCTGGGTCATCCTTCGATTGACTTTGGTGGCTTCGACTCCGGGCGGTCAGTTGCAATGAAACTTCACCCAGAGAAGCAAAAATCGCTTCAACCGTTCGCTTGCTTCAGTGACTCGAGTAACGTTGTCTGGAATCAGTACGTTTGATCTTCTTGTGCACAGTTGTGTGTTGAGGCAGTTTGTTTGCCTATGATGTTGTATAACTCCGCAACGATTTGATTCCTATTGGCGTTGTATGTTGGAGTGCCGATGACTTGGGGGCAATTCAGTATTCGGTTTACTTGTGTTTATTTCTTTTGTTAGTGGTTTTCAATTTGTTTCGTTTCGTTTTCATTCCTTCACCATTACAAAGAGCGCGTTAACGAATTGGCTCAATGCCTCAAATTTCGTCAGTCGTAACGCTCATGTTTGCAATTGAAGTAAATACGAGGTTGACATTCGTTTTTACTTTCTCATGCTAAACCAAATCATGCCAAGTTTTGATCAGCCTTAAGTAGAACGTTTTCACTTACAAACCTTTTCAGAATCAAGCACAAAGCAACAAAGCACATAACCCATCACTGGCCGAAGTTTTAGATTTCTAACCTCAATTACCCGATGTAACGTACGCGTTATTTCCTCTGTCGTTTTTAACAACTTTCCTTCCAGCAACGACCATTTGTTGTGCTTTCCGTCACCTCATTTTATAACGTGTTTCAAACATGGCTGTAGAAGACTACCATGTACCGTAATGGCTTTCCATTAAAAAGTTGAAACAGGTGTTTTCTGTTTTGTGCTTAGTTCATAAACGTCGACGACAGTGGGAGCTAGAGTGGGTTCCTCCATTTGATATAGGTACTCCCTGCTTGACCTTTATGCTTTCCANGTGACAATGGCCTCGTTCTTCAAACTGCGAGGGTGGTGTTAATTCAGCGTCGAGTTAGTCCAAGGACAGGCTTGCAAATTTAGCGGATTTTCCGCTTGTTCTAGCGGATTTTAATACTGTCTAGCTGGGAAATAATTGGTCTAGCGGCTAGCTTATTCTAAGCGGATTTGTAGTTAATACTGGCGGATTTTAGCCGTTTATATAGAAGGCGTTTTTGGACCACCCTTTTTCTTATTTACCTCGCATTAATCGTTGTTTACTTGCCTGGTTCTACTATGAATCATTGTGTACTTTTTCCCATTCGCATGGACGGTTGTAATTTCGTGCAATTCAGTCACTTAGATTAGAGTCAGTCGGTGAGCAGTTGAGAAATTAGGAGTAGGCACGTGGGATCGATGATTATGAGCACTTAAGTACGCTGCTGTGATGGGCCACAGCGTAGTACCCCTAGCCCACAGTGCATAGGATAGGGGGAGTTCACAAAACACGAGCTATCTGTGGACGTGGCTGCCCTTTTGATTTTTGCAGGTTCAGGCTTTACGTTTAACATTTGTCTATTGATCTGTACACTAAGAATTCTCTCCTCTTCAGTTGCATTTTTGTGTTTCTCGCCATAAATTTAGCTTGATGAAACATTTAGTGGTTTCTAGCGGATTTGTGCATTTTTTCTAGCTTACGTTTGTTTAGTGATCCCTGTCAGGGTTGCCTTCTCTACACGTTGGCGGTAGTACTCAATCCTCTCGTTGATTTTCACTCTGCACAAAGCATATTTCTTGCCGAAACCGTTGAAGTCTCCAATCATCTGATTTTGTATACAGTATGTAACCTTAACCACTTCGCAAAGTGCTATAGAGAAAGACATAGCCTTTGTCATTGGTCGGACGCCCATCGCCGTGAACATGACATGAATTCCAAAAATTGGCCACCGTGTCTGCTTTCACACAGTATTAGTTCAACTGGGCAGTGTAAAAAGTGACACATTAAGAAGTTGTAGATACGGGCAGAATGGTTACAATGCCCTACCTCACCGTGCAAAAGCGTGCGGTTAAATATTGTAAGCTAAAATAGTCGTTTGAATTGGCAACAGTACATATTATGTGCACACAGCGAGATGTTCTATACCTCAAAACACTCGCCGTTTTTAAGGTTTCAATAAGAGAAGGACGTTGCCATGGTTAAATTACAGGAGCGACTTCACTGAAGCTGAGCTTTTTCAAAATCAAATCTAGAGATTGCTACTAGCGACATAGATGTCATCCGTGACATCACTTCGGTTTGACATTTCATATTATAATCGCAATCAAAGTTAAGAAATCAATGTTCTGCTGTATGTTCAGATTAGGTTCAGTTAAAAACGACTCATACCTGTAAGGATCTAATTGCACAATGTTTTAGTTTCGTAGACGAATGAACTTTTCAGCAGTGACAAAAGTTGAGCAGCTATCAAATATTTGCTCTCCATGCTTGCGCTTAACTTTAACTTTTGCAGTGGTTTTCCCAACACTTTCTTTGTTCTATTCCTCAAGTCTGTACTGCGCACAAGTATTCCACACGTTTCAGTGCAGTGCAGTGCAGGGCAGGGTGTTTGATATGTAGCATCAAAACAATTTCTTAAATTTGCTTCCACATTGCAAGCCTGGCTAACCCTTAGTTGTGCCATAAAATGCGTGTGGAGGTTAATCGATTATGATGATGAAACACAAAGCAGAGTAGTAAACAGTTTTGTCCGATATTTTTATTTGGGGAATTTTTGAAATTGCATAAAAAATAGTTATTTCCGTTTCAGAACGATGTCCATCTCCAGCAAGTCATGACGCGGCCTGAATGGATGCCGTTGCCCCAACCTTTTCAGGGTTGCCCACCCGGACATGAATACCTTAAAGGTTTCGCGATTTGGAACAAGTTTGTATTAGCAAGTGAGTGTCTTAAGCTTAAAGAGCCTTTTTCCTACGGAATTAGCTTATTTTTTCACTTAAAATTCTTGGTAATAACCTGCTCACCTAACTGAAGTTTAAGGATGCTAATCTGAGCAAGAAAATGGCTGTAAACAGGTTGTTAAAAGAGCGGGGTTGTGGAGACTTAAATTTGATGTCATATAAGTGTTCAAGCAAACACTGGATGCTGTTCGATCAAAGTAGCACTGCAATATTTTACGACAGCATTGTTTGTGTAACAAATTTCCAGTATGCATTGAAGCCAAGTAGTCCCGTAAACTACAAGCTAATCGAACCGTTGATTGTAGTTTGATCCGAGATACTCAAGACATTCGACATTAGTCCTAGAATGCAAGGTTCATTACTGCCGGAGAAGAGCATGGCTATGTTACTTCAGTTGCTTTGAATCTGCCAGTTTCCTTACAGTAGTCGCACATCCGACAAGAAAACATTTTCGGTCAGAAAAATGAAAACACCACTCAATGCTTTTACTTTTCATAAAACCACATCGTTGCAGTAATCAGTGCAACCTGGCGTTGCTTTTTGTTTCGGTTTCGAACAACGTGCTGTTCAAATAGGCTTACAGTCCAGGAATGCTTCAATGACCAGGGCGGCTTGGGTAGTAGTCGTAGTCGAAGAACATCATGTGCTGCGAAAATGATAACAGTTTGTGAACGAGATAGCAATGCAGAAGCTCTGAAAAGAGGCTGCAATTTCAATTGATGAACTCTTGATTCGCCAGGAAAATGTGATAGTGAACTAAAGCATATAAAAGCGTATAAACTGGAAGCAAAATCTAAGTCATATTTTCCAGTGAGCGAATTTGTTTATATACTCGCTTCTGTTCCCCGTGTCTCACTTCCATTCTATACACTTACCACCGCGAAAAATCGAAAAACCAGTGCGAAAGTCAAACTTGAATTCAGCCTGAAATCACTAAAACAAACATGAGGCACAAAACCTCTGACAAATTTCTTACTATCAGGAATCCAGCCGCCAGAAGCAATGCTTTCTCTTTCACATCTCGGACTCTAGGAACTGAAAAATAACTGGGTAGTTAGTGAATGTATTGAACTGAAAAATAACTGGGTACTTAGTGAATGTATTAACAGTAATGTAATTAATCAGTTTTGAAAAATCCAGCAGTATTGATGTTACAAAGAGCACTTCCACTGAGAAATTATAGTATGGCTTAACGATTTTTCGCAGCATCAAATCTATGCAAACGCACAAACTTAACATTTGGTGTATAATGCGTGACAAACAAACGAGAAACGCATACACACACACGGTTAAGACATAACCTAGGGTAAAGAATGCAAGAAGGTGGCACAAAGCCAGCGCAAAATTANTAGCTGCTCCCAGCCAAATGATACATTACTAGCATCGCCCAGTTTGGGGTTGAAATTGTGACTCACGACCATCGAAATCGAAATGGAAATGTTAATCTAATTAACGGGTCAAGATAATGGAGCAAACTTAATTGTTTACGTGCATGNAACTTACATTTCACAGTGAGGTCCTGGAAAAATTCCGATGCATTTCTCGAATAACGCCTAGTTATGCTGCCCACCGAGTGTTGCCATTGCCAAGGGACAGTGGTCGTAACAATGTCGAACAATTGATCCTCCTCAAAGAATTCTGGACCAAGGTAAAAGTTTTGCAGTCCCTTGATCGCAAAGGTTTCACGACCGGATGCGTCATGCACATAATATTGTGGGGAACAACACGATTTTCTGCAAGTATGGACAGACTATGTCGATCTCATTATTAACGTAAATCCATGCATGGTATTGTGAAAAAAAATTGATTTGATTAAGTCTTTTTACTTCGTAATGGTTTCGCTGTTTTGACCAAGTTGATGTTTTAATATTATTAGCAAAAACGTTCTGCCATTCAACTTTGTGAAAGGAAACGTCAGAAGATGGCAGGAATGAATGCTTTTTGTAGGTGACAATCCCTGGTAGAGTTGTTGTGTGTGATTACGTGCAATCAGGCCGTACGGCATCGCCACGGATTTTGAAAGAGCCAAATAAACTTCTTAAATAATAATCGGAAATACTCACCCAAAGAAATTTTATGCGTACCTGGTGATTTGAGTCTTGTACTTACTTGAACATATTGCTTCGTAAGAATTTCAGCGCAGACATGGACCATCTTTTCCATCTGGTCGAGTTGTCATTTGGAAAAAACGGTCAAACAATGTCACTGACTTTATCAAGTTTGCCTTAGTCAAAACAGGCTGATACTAGACAACATTAGCTTACAATTACTTCACGGATCCAATCAAACTTCCAACCGGTGCTTCGACTTCAACAGAGTACAAGCAGCTGTTAAACCAGGAGCGGTCGCAGAAACCACCAAAAGTCTGATAAGGACGAGTGACCCGCATCACCTCCTGAGATAAACGCACAAAAAGAACTGAATAAATTATTTATTCAAATCAAGTAGAGCACAGAGCACAGAGCAAAGTTAGAAATGTCAAACTGCTTAATAACCTCCAAGCAAAAATCTTCAACTATCTGGAATTTTACGATTAACAGAAGAAATTCGTACATGTGGAAATAAAATAAATTTGTAGACATGCAGAATGTGCAAGGTGGAAGCGAAGGAATACAAGAACTCACTTTTTTGTAAAGAAAAAGTATGATGAATTGTATTTGAGAAAATGCTCAACAAGGTTTCAAAGGCATGGTAAAATAAATATATTTTTAACTTTATTTTTTTGAAACACATAAAAATTCCTATAGTAAGCTACAATGCTGTGTAGCCAACATTTGCAGTACTGAATATTATTGCAAAAGTTTTTCGCTATCACGTGGTCATTAACAGTGCATTGTTTGTAAATTAAGCTAGACCACGGAAGACAGAACAAATAAATTGTTCAAGAAATTTGGAACACAACATATTTTATCTTTGTTCGACTTCATCTCACGTAGTGCTTCCCGCCACTAAGTCACTAAGTCACTACCGAAATCGCGCTTTGCGTTTCATTTTTTACAGCGCTTTTCTCCGGACCAATAAGAACCTGCAGCACCATCGCTGCAGTTCAATTTGCAATGCACTGATGATGATAACAGGAGTTAAGGAAACGTTATCGTTTTATTTGGTCGTATCTCACGCTAGCAAAGTCTTTCTTTGTGGTTACTTATCTTTTGTTTATTTGTCCACGTGACGCCCACCTGTTTGGGGTGAAAGTGAACACCAGAAAAACTGGAATTGTCAAACGTTCAAATGCTTCGAACTAACGTGAGTATCAGATAAGACTGCTTATTCATACCTGTCCATTGTTATTCATGAAATGCATCACGAAAGATTCGTTCCGATCGCCGCAGGCCTGCATCATAGTTGGCTCTGATACAAAAAATAAATATTGTAAACCATCACAAAATATTTGTGAAGTCGTTTGTGTAATTAAAAGCAAAAAAGACATTACCAGCATTTTCCTAACGTTTCAATCATTTTCCATAAATGCGTTGATGGCAGTCAAACACCTCAGTGTCAGGGCCAGGGTCTTGAGATATTGTACGAGATAGTACGATACCAGCGAGTACGAAGACCGGTACCAGGCCCCCTAATTTGAGCGGCGGCATTCTGAACTTGTACAGCTTGTTGTTCTTAAGTATCAGATTACAGATTATAGACAGAACTGAAATGTTTAGGCTGCTATTCTGAAAGTAAGCTGCTGTTCATCAGTAACAAAAATTAGTATTTCTAATGCACCTAAAACCACAAAAAATTCGATGATTTTGTTGTTGTTTTACAACGCTGTCGATAAATTATCAGCGTGGTCAATTACATTTGACTTACTGGATATTTTACACAAACGCGACAACTTTCGGGCCACTTCCAACCATATGATGTATACAACAGTTTCACAAGATTTAAAATTGAAAAAGAAAATAGGTGAGTGCGTCATTCTAAGTATTACATAATAGCATTTTATTACAAATCTCCACCTGTGGGATTCCTGTGGTCGAGGCTTCTAACCCTATCGTTCCTACAGTATATTAACAGCAGGGCTATGTTAGTTGTAGCAATAGCATGTTCAAGATCAACCAGTGTTTCTTGCACAATTAGACTTGCTTCATAATTAAGAATATACTAACACACGTATACTTCCAAATATTTAGTTATTTTAAAGAGAACCTTTCCGTTCGGGAAGGGTATCATTGCGTTAAATATTCTGCATTATTATTAAAGATTGTTATGCTACTACTAACTCGAGAAAGCTCACGAATCTTAAAATTTGTCTTCAGGCCATATGTGGCCCGCGGGGCTGTGGTTACGGCTTAAAATTTATATAAATTGTATCAAACAAAATCAGTTAGACATGAAGGGTTTTTCTGTGTCGATGTCGCTGGTTCAGATAAAACTGGTCATAAAGCATGGTGCCGTTTGGTTGGTCATTCACCGAGGACAAATGTCAAAATTGCCCATTTCCATTCCCCACGTACGAAACACTATAAACAAAAAGCTCCTTGCATAGGCATGGTGAAGTAGCATAGACATCGGAGATCATGTAGCATAGAGATCATGTGGCATAGGTAGCATAGACATCG
>JGI24021J15306_10007243_pt1 | contig 13491 bp, 9 predicted proteins | sample Ectturendosymbi1_FD_15306 | JGI IMG/M metagenome (IMG submission 15306) | reverse complement strand
GAAATGATTTGCCTATAATTCATGATACCTTTCGCAGGAAACAAGATGTAAAAGCTGTTTTTAGTAAGTTCAGGTACCGCTATTGTTTCATCAGCATCATAATGCGGCCCTCGGGTTACCTTACAAGTTCTCATTTGGCCCAAGGAGCAATTTGAGTTTGAGACCCCTGGTTTAGGTACTTGGTGTTTGGGCGCCATAGAATAGATACAGCGACGAGCAACCACAGGCCTGAAGCAGTTTCTCGTCATAACAAAAACGTGAAGGAAAATAGAGAAGTGCTCAGGACAAAACGTCATAACGTGACGTCACGAACACCGCGCATCAAAGAAAAATGACCACCTTGTGCCACCCATTGTACCATCAATGAACGTATCCATCAAAAAGGTCATCGCACGCCACTGCTAACCATTAGCCAAGTCCGGAACACGTTTGAATGACTAATCTGCCAAATTCCCATGACTTGTACACGACTGGAGTTTTGCTGTTTGTCTCCTTCATGGAAAATCCGGCTGCAGCCTGTGTAGATGCTGGTAGACGTCACCCCGTTTTCAGATTTTGAAGGATATTTTTGGAAAATTTGTTTCACCACGCTTTGTTATAGTTACTTGGCTTTTTTCAACGATGACATTTCTGCGCTATGTATTCCATTTCCTGGTAAATGACGAGAGCTGTTGCGCCAAAAAGAAGTGTAGGAGCACTTCATAAAAGCGAAGACATCAAAGATATAAAGCCGTTTCACGATCAAGGTAATCGAGAAATTTTGTGTTGGGAATTTGACAAAATAGACAACACACAAACTGACATTTTGGTGCCGGATGAAAAGTAAAGGTGCGTTGTCCCCTCGTGCTAAAAAGTGGCAGAACGGTGTTTTCCGGCGTTGTCCCTACTCCTAGTGCACAGCACTGTGCATGAATGATAAATTGCTGGTTGTACAGTAATCCTGGTTTCCAAAAACGTCTGTATTGAGCCCTTTCAGTGACTTTTCTTTTTATTTAGATATCATTGATGAAAACACAACAATTGAATCTTATCATACAACATATTTCTACTCAAAAATAATTTATTAGTGTACGTGGTTTATCAAAATTTATTGGGCAACTTTGTAGCCCCAGAAAGCATCGATACATCCCAAAAAAATATACGCAAGTCAACTCGATGTACTGCTCCTTTGTCTGTAGGCTAAAGTCACTTCGATGCAAAACTGGAAATATTTTACTCCGTTTATTGCTTTGTATTTGCTGCTTTAAAGTGCGTTAAACAAAACGGTTTAAAAAATTTCAAAGCATGTTGTGGAACCTGTACTTTATCTGACGAGAAGGGAGAATAACAGAACAAAAGGTGGGTAAACATACTGCATGTGGCACAGTATCCGCTTATTTATCGAAGTGCAGAAGTCGCAGTGCAGGTTCTTCGGGAAGTCCAGTTTTTACATAAGTCCTATGTAATTATTATCAACGCTTTAGCCACATCGGTAATCATCATCCGACGTGACTGTTGGTATTATTTGTTGTTTCGGGACGCAGTTGAGATTTCATCAATTTGCAAAAACTTTAAAACTGCTTCATCATCCGAGACGCCAGTGACGCCGATACCACTGAAGGTGCTGCACGAGCCATTACCTCAAGAAAAAATTGAATTTGCATCAGCAACAAACGACGACAGACTGGAGCTCTGAAATTTCATGCACTGGGAAGTTCCGCTGTTACATACTAGCAAGTCCCTCAGTACTGTGGAATGATTCGAGCGATAATTACCATACAACGCGATTTAAATCAGCAGCCATTGACGAAGCTCAGATGATTTTATCGCCAGAACGGATGCACGGATCATGTTTGATGCCGCGGGGCTTTGGCTTCGTGCTCATTTCATTTTCAATTAAAAGCATAGGCTCCTTTCAAAAAATAAACTTTAAAGCTATTTGACAAAAGACTCAAGACATCTGACACAGGCGAATAATAAAGTACTGTGACAAGTACCGTATCAGTTGAAAATCCTTAACGATATGGTGATGTTGGCAGCGTAGCATCTTTTGAATTTCATACAAAAAAATCTTCATTATCTGAAGCATGGGCATGCATAACAGCACCGCAACGCAAAAAAGCTTTAGCCTTCCGGCAAGCTTCTGAGGAATCTGCCTGCTTCTTGCTTTCGTTTTGCTGCGATAATTAAAACATGCAAGCGTATCTATTTTTCATAGTTATAAGCCACAAAGATGGCCGCAAGTAAATCGATCACAGTTTATTAACAGGGAAACTAGTTTCGCGTTTTTTCAACGCATCATCAGTCCTTATTCAAATAGAAAGCACAGTAAGACATTTCACTTCACTTTGCATGCAACATTCAGAAATAGTCCATATACCTATCGGCCAAAAGCTATACGTGTTGGATTCACCTTGTCACAGGAGACCATGCATACTGTTTGGAAAAATTTATTTAGAGTTCGTAGAAATAATGTTCGTTCATCTAATTATTACTATGCTCACTCATACACATTGGAAATCACCTACCGACGCCTGTCAGTCGCCTGCCCTTCAGCGTTGTGGAAACCACACTTCTTATTACCCGCATCGAAAATCGATATGATCCGCATGGCCAACTGTTATTGCTGAACATATGAGGCAAAGGTATTTGGATAAGCTTCTCTGATCATCGACAGCGTCCCTATTGTCCGAAAAGCCAATAAGGCATTGCACATTGCAAGGAAGCAACGAATGCAGTGTTGGAATCAAGGCCGACTGGAATTATATGAGTGCCTGGGGTTAATTTGATATTTATTGCCAACCACATTGGGGATTTACGCTTCAACCACACATCAAATCAACGAAAAGAGATAGCGATGCAATTTTAGTGAAACGAAATACGGTGTAACAACAGGTCATTGAACTGTTAGCAAGACAATATTTTTCAAACATTTGAATAATGGAAATGCTATCAATGAAAATGTTTCGTTGAACTCGAAGATTTAAAATGAATTTTGCATGCTGTGTGTCGATGGGCAGATGAAGCAACCAAATTTTTGACTAGAGGAAAGTAAAATATGATTGATAGTTACAACAACACCTTTATTCACTGTTGCCTGTTAGAGGTAGAAAACAAAGACCCTCGCTTTGAAAATCAAGCTTCTGAAAATGTTTTGCTTCGTTTTGCAGTAGTGATTCGGCATTGATTTAGCAACATTACACCATGACCGTTCAGGTCTGTGTGATTGCTTCCACAACGCAGTAAAGAAATAAAACATTACAGTGTGGACGTATTTAATTTTCGAGCCAGGCGAATGTAAAAGCTTGGTCTTCAGAAAACAACCAAGCGGTGAATTTGAGCAGAACCGAAGCTCAAACCACATGCTTTGATCTGTCTTTTGTAGCAAAATCAACGTCGACTCAAGTTGAACTTTCTGCATGCGCTGCTGCTTTAGCCGGTAATCCGTAAATACCGTACAATGTCGAATAGATCAAAAGATTTTAAGTGGTGGAGTTGTTTAAGGGTTTTCATGTGTCAACAACGCGGGGATTTTCCAAAGGTTCTACACGAAGTAAGCAAAACTGATGCCATGCTGTTGTGACCAATCTAAGCAAACTATCGAAATAGATCTTTGCAGAAAAGTTGTGTAGATACTGCCGCAGGCACGTTGGAGATTTATGTGGCGGTTGCACCAGTACCGTGTTTGAAAAAAGCAATAATTTGATAGCATGTTTATCACGTTTCAAGTGTTCCAATGTTCCCAGTATCAAAAAGATGTGTGTTTGTTAAAATGTGGCCTTATTCATTTAATTTTTACAAAAATATTGGATGTTTTTGAACAGTGTAGGTACATGAAAAAACGGCGATTTTCTTTTTTGTCACCACTTTGTCAAAAAGATTTCGGTAAACCCTTAGCATCATCATTACGGTAATACACTGATGATGGCAACTGCGTTTGCCGGAACTTCCTCTGAAAATCGGAAGGCATGCAGATTACAGTCAACGCAAAATAAAAAGTGTTATTAAGCACGAAAAAAAGTTGGCCACGCTTGGTCTTTTAAGCATCAAAAGTATGCACGGGCTTCGCAAAAAGAAAAAAGGCAGACGACCTTACCATATCCGCTGCTGAGTGTTGTCAGATTTTTATCAGCATCGCTCGTGTTTGGAGTCAACAACACTGCCTGGGGGACTTCCTGGTGAAACCATAGCGTGGTGAGTAAACGCGAAAATATTTACAGTCAAAGATGTTTATTACGGTTTCGCTACAATCAGGTAAAAAAGAGTTTTGGACAAAAGTTCCTTTGATCATTTCATGGCATTTAGGTGGCAGCTCCTTGAGGTAGCTTTCCGAAGACGCCTCGATGCAGTATCGTCGTCAGGACAAAACAAAACACAATGAAAGCCACCGTTCTACCTGTTTGCTTTGAGTCTCACTTGCTTGAAGCGGTGTTGTGGTCCAGTGGTGTTTTCTGAGAAACGCAAATAACACCCACAAGTGGTGGGATGCAACGTGCAGCCGGGTTGGAATGTGCACCGGTAAATTCATTCCGCATACAGCTTGAAAAAGAATAGCATGTTTTAATCCGCGATGTTTTCAAGCAGTTTGAAGTAACTTTTGATGATTGTTAGAGAAATTTTAACTCATATTGTCACCCGCTGAAGAACAGCAACTAAACAGCGGTTTTAATCAGGGAGAAACCAAAGTTAAAAGTTCTAGGCATTTCATTACAGNGGTTTACGGTCATGGCATTTTTCGCACGACGGGAGTCGCGCAATTCCAATGCAAACACAGAGNGAGGGAATTCTGAATAAGCATTCAAATCNCTCCTAAACATTTTCCAAAATGAAAAAAGATAAAAGATTTGGGCCTTTTACCAAAAAGAGTCAAAAAGATGGGAAGTCGCAGAGATTCCAATCAAGAAAGCATTTTGAAATCAGTATTTACTGTTTCTTTTTATCTCATGTTTGCTTTGGCTGTGGCCAAAAAGCTTCGAACAATATGAAGAAAAAGGAGGCTAATCAGCCGACCAAGAGTCATAGAAACGAAAAGCCTTATGACTCAATCATATCGCGTGAATTTAGTTCAGCAACTGAAATTCAGCAGGCAAGAAGTTGAGTTTAAAGTATGCATGCATGCCGTGCAATGACTTTTACCCAATTTTTGATACCGATACCATGACGACATTACTATAGTAGATATTCAAGCCCTTTCAACAGTTCTTCATGCCGCGTCTTGGATGAGTGAAAAGCTAGATTTTATAGGTAGTTACACTTCCTTTCGATAGATCTTGTTGTAAGCAGATATATGGAATTCCTGAGTGATTTAATTATAAAACAAACTGCTACTCCATCAGCACCATTGGAACTCATTTTGCACTGGGCAGTGAAGAAAGATTATTTCGTGCAACACTCTGCGCCCAGTGGTCGACTAAATGTATATAACTGTGTGCAAGCTTTTCTTTTTAACCTGATATTTATTTACCTTATTCAGTTGTTTCTCAAGCTTTTAACTCGAGGCATTACGTACCACTGTTTCGTGCAGCTTGTACACTTGCCGTTGTTTTTTAGAGCATTTTCTTTACAGGTCCTTGCCTATCTTTCAAATTTAAAGGTTTTTCTTTTTGGTTCATTGCGGCTTTTTATATTTTGTAATTGCTTTTGCAGTGTTTGCACAAGTTGCCAACTCTTTCAAATATTTTGTTTCACATGTGCGCACATCTTTTAGTATTGTTTGTCTTGTGCTGTGTGCTTTCATAGTAATCAATCTCCCCGAAAGTTCTTTCTCTTGGCTTTGCACATTAGGATATATATTGCTTTTGCATTTGGAAAACATTCATCAATAACCCAGATTGCTCATATCTCAGTGTGGACCACGCTGATGGGTCACCCAGTCACGCACAATAACTTTAAAAACGCATTTTTATAGTTGTACATAATGCTTGTCTCATTTACCTGCTGTTTTATAAACGTTCAGTGATTAACCTGGTTTTAGTTTCAAAAGACTAATCTTAGGGGGACAACTTTGTATCGATGTACTTTTGTAAAAAGTAATTTCTGATCCTATGAAAGCAAGCACAGGCATTCAGCGAATCACATCCAGTGGCTGCCAGAAGGCGACACAATTTGTCAAATCGTTAACAATATCTTTGAAATGCGTGACATCTTGCCATCGAAAATTATTGAAAAATCTTTCTTTCAGGACTTTCCATTTTGCATGCGCTAACCCTATACCAAACAAATAATTTCTAGGCGCTTTTTCTCAACAAGTCAACTTCGCTGGATCTGCGCGCTTATTTGCATTCAGTTGTATTTTCCTTGTAACTTGGGAAACATTTTGCTTGGAAATAAATCTTTATGGTAAGATAATAAATCTTTATGGTAGATACAATAAACAACTTTCTTTTAGCATCTGGAAAGACATTTTGAAAATTTTTGTTTGACGACGTTTTTGAAACTTTCCGGTACTCTTAGTCTTCTCTTGAAAAAGTGATGTTTCCTGGGCAGCTTTCGTCGTTGAAATTAAAAGGCTTCTGAAAGTTTAAGCTTCCGTCTTCGAACTGGACATCTCTCCGATATGGTTTATAAAAACGCGGCAGATTCTGATGACTCAGCCTGGGTTTGCTTAGAAACGTTATTGTGCTGTTATCGTTTGCTTTTGTAGCCAGCCATTGGGGAAATAGGTTTTGCTGATTCTCTTCTACAACCACGTTTTTCGGAAATAGGATGGCGTGGTCATTGGGAAAAATAAGCACATTGACTAAATATCGCGGCGACATGTTTTGCGAAATGTAAGCCCTGGAGGCTTTTCAAGTGTAAAGAAACACCATTTATGATTGTTTGTTTAAATTCATCAATGTGCCCACCGATAAAGTTTTCGTGTCCAATCTGTCCCATCTCTGACCCGATAAGCCTGGACATGGGCAGCAGTAATTACCCACAAAACTACATATCCAAAAAAATCGTAGAACAACAACGAGAATCCTCCTGAAGTGCGGCGTATGCAGGGGCGTAACGTGGGGGGCACAATTACCCTGGCGCCGAATGACTACAGGGGTGCCGAATCATTGCGGGTGGCGCCGAATGACTGCGGTGAGCCCTTAAAAGTCCCAACAGTCTCTCTACAGTACATTTGCTTCCGAAAGAGCTCAGGTTCGAACATGGGGGAGCCCAACTTGCTTCTTGCCCGACACGCTCGTGGCCGTATGATAGGGATTGAGCGGCCTTTCAACAGAAACATTAGCACAGTAAAAGTGCTAAGTGCGAGTTAAAACAGACGAATGGCAGAATGCCGAAAACGTTTGAATTCCTGGTGGCGCACAGTGGATCGGTGCGGGTTGTTTAATGTTTTAAAACTTAATGAGCTTAAAACCATTTAAAATGAAACAATTGAAAGTCAGGTGTTTCAAAGAGTTTGGTGAATTGTTATTTGGGACTTGCAAAGTGATTTCTGCTTTTATTAGATTTTATACTCGAGCATTATTTCAAAGTATTCATATTTTTGAACGTGACTAGTATTGCGGAGATTAGCAACTTTCTACTGTTTAACGTTTTAGTAAAAATGTTGCTGATTCACAAACAAGAGTATCTTTTCTACTGCTGTTAATCCCAACTCTAAGTTCACGCGCATTTATTTAGCACGGCCGTTTTTTCGGGCTGGTTTGTGCAGAACGCGCGACGTAATGCCCAATCACAGGAAAGAAGTGAAATTAGACCCCAGACGCACAGGACCGTAGCAGCCAACGAAGAGTTGGGGCAAATTCACCCGCGCGCGACGCGATCGTCTGTCGGCAACTTCTCTCCTGCAAAAGCAATTGTCTCAACCGCACATCGGCAGCCAGCTGCAGAAAGTCTTTGGCTTGCTTGTCAACAGCATCGAAAGTGAAGCTTCACGTTGGTTCAACTCATTTGGGCTAAAAGCAGAAAGCTCTCGTTGCGCCTTCGACACCTCTCCGGTGTATCGGCTGCTGCCAGCTGGTGTGTTCCACAATGAGCAAACACATCCTTCGACGTCAACGAATACGCTTTACTTGTTTAGAGTTCCGCGAATCCAGTTCTCCTGCACGTCCAAGCAAACAACCGCAACAATAATCCCGACATTACAGCAAAGCACAACAGGCGTTGTTCCGAAAAAAAACAACCCTGGAATGAATCACGCAAGTGTAGGTTCACTGTTGTTGCTACATGACGATAAAGCGATGGGAACAATGGTAAACGCTCCCATTGTAATCGTTAAACAACGCAGAGGGACAAAGGTGGATAGAATCCGTACAACAACACAACTTGTTACCCAAGAGCCTGCTCTAAAGGTGACTTCCACTAGCTTTGTTTTTCAACAGCCTGCTCTAGTTTTTCGCAAAGGTAAGGTTTATGAATTAAGAACAGTATCTATACATAGACTTACATGAATGGATGGTTTCCTAATGGCTAAGCAATAAAACATGTTCGATTATCGAGTGAGAACTGCCAACAGCTAATTACATTTAAACAAACAACAAGGATTTAACCATCTACCAGGAAAAACACCAACTGGAACCCTGCAGTATTTTAGGGCTTTATTAAGACTGTTGTTGTTCAGTTTGTGGCTTTAAGCCTGTGGCTAGATTCACAATCACATTCCAGCCATAAAAATTTTTATATGTATTGCAACCAATTTTGGACTTCTGTGCAAGAATTTGCAATTCTGTACAGCACTTTCTGGCAATATTTTCTAAGCTTGGGCGAATTGCGATGCATTTGCGCTTTGCTGGTCCACCGCGCCACTGAATCTTTTGTGTTTATGAACTGCTGTATGACATTGTTATTGCACAAACTATGTCGTTCCATTCTGCAACAATCAACATTTTGTTGCCCTTGACGGAAACTTTTGAAGAACTCACGTAATACACCTTTTGTAAGCCCTGTAAAATGAAAAATTATATTTTTCATTAATTACGTTTATATTTTTGTATGGTTATCTTTGTAACTTCACTAAAAATGTAGAACCAATGACAAGTTTACTGTCTATTTACACCATATTAATACTCACTATAACATGAAGCAAAAGTCTTTAGTGTTAGCGCTGTTTTAGCTTGTTTAAGTAGTACAGTAAATCCAAAGCACCAACTTAGGAAAAGTGCATTTATTTGTGATTTGAAGTGTATAAAAGTTCAATTGAAGTGTCAGTCAATTGTTTGTCACACCGTGACTGTAAAGAGAAATTTGCAGAAATCACAACAAACAACACTTTGCTATAACAACGTATTTTCGTTCATGAAATTATTTTTGTAATGTACGTTTAAACCTTGGTCATTGTTTGGGACGTCCGCCAATTAGCATCATTCATTTGTCGAAAACAACAAAACAATTCTGATTCAGCATTCACTTAAGCCCAACTGCGCTCTGTTAGTTGCACACGAACATTCGCTACTTTTAAGTTTCCAAGTCGGCTTACGTGTCCTTGTTGAAACGAGGACGTTATAGTGCACGTTGTTGGAGCTTTATATTAGTTGCCTTTGAAAAGACTGAGCAGTGATTCTTTGCTATCCGCCAGTCGTAGGCGCACATGTCTCTGAACAAGCAAAGAAAATTGCAACTTTTGGCAAAACTTTGCTCGAAGAAAGAACTTATGTCATGTGTCCAAGCCAACGCAGGCAGCATTAGAAAGCTGCATCGTTGGATATATAATGGTTGTCTTTGCCACAATGCGATACGTGACGAAAACAATTCCAACCAAACGGACTCAATCGATCATGTCAACGAGGTTGAAAGTAACTTAACCATCGCCATTGNACAGTTTCAGCAAACGAAATAAAAGAAGAAAGGAGCACAAGAACGACTGAGAAAAATGACAGATACTAATAGCTTTGCTTAACTATGCATGCTTCCCCGTTCAAGCTGATTACTCGATATCCGATCCATAGACACAAGCTAATAAACTACCAATTCCACATGTCCCTGACGTTGCGAAATCACAGTGAGCTTTTATATTGTTACCTGCCAGAAGGGCAGTAATCGGAGTGAGGGCGGCAACCAGCTGACATTTTCGGGGAACAAAATGATTGTAACTTATCGTTTCACCAAACAATTAAAATAGTCTTTGGCGCTTTTAAAATGTTTTTGAAAATGTCATGGGGAGAAATTGCCTGGTTGCTCCTCACCTGGTTGCGGGCCTGATCAAAGTGACTATACGCACTTGCGTTGCGGTGGCGAAAAGCGTTTGTGGATCATGTTCAAGCAGATGCTGTATTAGAAAAGCGGTTGGTCAATAACTTTCATCTGAATGTATACGTGACTATTGAAGCGGACGAAGCGGTGTGTAATCTCAAACAACGAGTCAGGGCACTGCGGTCTGACTTTGGGGTTTACCAGCTGCGACAGTATGTTTTTTTGGCAGGAGACAAATCACGTCATAATCTGTCGTTTCACACCCAAAGTACGTCATCTCGATGACGGATTTGAAAACTTACAGGCGATCTGCTGTTTCTTCGTGTGGCTTTCGTGACCACCCTGCTGGATCGCGTAGGTTGATATAACCGACAATGCAAGAGAGATACGTTTCATTGAAGGAACGTGCGTATTATTTAGTCAAGGACAAGGAAAACTGTTCTTAGGTTACGTAGTAGTTTTCATAGTCTTGTATCAAACCCTTTTCAGCCATTTAAATCCCTGCTACACATTAGAAATCAAACAACTAAACGTTGGACGTTGTTTTTGAAAGAGCAGTAATGCACTACATTTTTATTAATTTTCCAACGTTTGTATCTTTTCGTTGGTTCAAGTAATAGGTTTTCCCTCGTCTCTCACGACTACACAGCAAAACTTAAATTTAATCATATCTGGAAAGTGGCAAAACGTCAGTTGATCATGAACTTGCAGAAAACGAGTAAAGGCCGCAGTTGACTTGACCAAGACTCTTTCAGGTTTAAGATTACTTATAAGCATTGTGTTAAAAAAATGCCGACAATGTGTCTTTACACGCTGCACAAACAAAAAAATTGCATTCCGTAAGCCTAGCAACACTGTACAAAACTACAGCACTCAGATGTCGAACCTTCTAACAACTTTCCACAAATGCAAGAAGCGTTTGATTGCGCCAAGTTTTCATGTATCTCATTTGTATTTTGCTTGAGACCATTGCGTTTAATGTTTGCGTGACCACAAGAAGTAGTAACACTGTGGCTCATTAAAACTATTAATTCCAAATTATCAACGGANACGCATAATGNCCTTTGTTGCTAACTGCTTTGCTCTTAAACGTGCCAGAAAATTATTAAGAAGCGCCAGTTTTTTCTAAGCATTTACTTAAAATAGAAAAGTGTAANCGTTCTTATCCGATCGATAAGTCAGGTAATGACCCTACAGGCTTTTTACTAGCAGTGAAGTTTTATTACCTTTCACAAAAATATAGATGTTGCAAGTTACACCTCTGAAATAAATGAAAGCTTACGACAATGGCAATAATTCACCATTACCTCAAATAATGAACCTTTGGCAAACTGTACGCGGTTTATTTTAATAGCACAATTTCCAAACGTAACGTATGAAATTCTCGTCATTTGATACAACCTAAAACAACGCTCAAAACCAGACAAAGAGAAACTGTCAACTTCCGCTGTTTACCCAAACAACAACGGTTGCTTTCCAAACACATCAGAAAAACACGGGCGTGTGTTACAGTGATTTTCGTCTTGGCGGAACTAATTACTCAATGCGGTTGAAAGACGTCACTACCGTCAAAACAGTCGATACCGTATGAACTGAGTAAATGTCTCAGGTCTGGTTCATAACATACGTGTTCGCAGTGCGGTAGTGCACCATGCTATGCTGCAGGATCACTTTGTAGCTAGAACTGTACTGTTGAACATCACGAATCCTGTTGAAATGATAGTGCGTCCGCTTTGGTGTTGGTAGATCTGGATTTCGGCTCTACGCCGAATCTCACCTGGACTACGTAAACTGGTATTGTGGCCATGGCCGGTGCAAACCATTCCAGCGCCCTAGGCAAGATCCATTTTCAACGCCCCCTCATAGCTTATGCCATCATCCTGCTTAATCACCCGTGGCACGATCTGTTTAAGCGCAAACAAAAACAGACTCTTTGCTCTTTGTACATTTTAAATTTGCCGGTGCGTCCTAGACAAGATCCATTCCAACACTCCTCCACCCAAAAGACCCTTTTAAGGACGATTTTTTACATCAAGTTAATTTATTCGATGCATGCCGAGTTTATTTGAACACCCAATTCATCAAAACATTATCTACGCAAGTAACAGGCGTTACAGCATTCACATGAACAAAAATTCTGCCAAAGACCTCAAAAAATTTTTACAGTCTGGTGTCGTAACAATTGAAGACGTTCAGCATGCACAATAAAGCTCTCACATCAGCGAAGGTCACCAATGTTGGTTATGTTCAGGGACGCAGCCAGGATTTTTCTAAGGGGGGTGGGCTGAAGTTATAAAGGCAAAAAGCTTGCAAAGGAAAAATTGCTTGTGAGTACAATAGCCAAGGAAAGCACATAATTTCTGGATAAACAGTTGACTGTACTCACAACTAAAACTAGGGGTCCTTCCAACTAAACTACCTTCTTGTTTCTTCGATTAACTGTAAACCTACACCACATTGATCTCCTAAAAAGGTCAAGATAATTCGCAAGCTGTTAGCAAAGTCTAAGAGTATACGCGTAAAGTAAAAATTGCGATAATGCTCTAAGCAGCCTGGACCCTTCATGAAAACAAAAAGGCTTGTACAAAATCTAGATCCTGCTTGTGCAGATGATAAAAATCGCCTACAGAAGCCTAAGTAAAACTGTTACAATGCTCACATTTTTAAGAATGCAAGCAAGCAGAGTGGCACAGCATGAGCTCTGCACAATATATGCAGGAACTTCCATCCCATTCATCCCTAGGGCAGAGCGTTTCAAAGAATTACAAGCAAAACCTTCAGCCTCCGCAAACTACAGGTAAAGGGCCTAAAAATCACTGGATATGTTTTTTTAGCTGCACAATCACTGTCAGTGCCATTACTAATTAAACACCAAAGTCTGATCGACGCCTTTCACGCACTGACATAAGTGCACTGTTGGTAGTTTAAGTATCAAGCTTGTTTCCACGCTAGCAGAGCACGGTACATGCAGTTCTTGTTGTAGATGGTAGCAAGGACGGATTTAGGGAGCGCGGGACCATAGGCCATCTTAGTTTTTGGGCCCCACGCAAGTGTGACCTATTTGGCCTTTTGTCTGAAAAGCGTGAAAGTATGCTCCTCTTATAAGTAGTGCCCCCAGAAAAATCTCTTTTGTTGTGCCAACTTTGGTTCTACAATTGCCTTAGATCTTCAACAGAAATTAAAGCCTTTCCTACATTCTTCTAAAGAACAAATGGCATTGCGATCTTTTCTTGGAATTTATAGCTCTTTCATGTAGTTCAGAAGTTCTTTTCGTTTAATTTCCGCGATTCCTAGCGTTTTTAGTAGATTTGTTTTTCAGATATAGACATTTTCATGCGGGACCGTGTTGCCGCCCTCGAAAATATCGTCTAACTGTCGATCTGATTA
>JGI24021J15306_10007242_pt1 | contig 13492 bp, 9 predicted proteins | sample Ectturendosymbi1_FD_15306 | JGI IMG/M metagenome (IMG submission 15306) | reverse complement strand
AGCAACATGATTATAATGAAAATCACGGCCAATGAAAATGATATCAATGACATATTGCAAACGTTTCGATGACTCCTGTTATCATCGCCAGCGCATTGCAAACTGCCACGTGATATTTGGAATATGACTATATTTGGAACATAACCACGTGTAATCACGTTGCAAACAGCCAGCGGGCGCAACGTCAAACTTTGGCTGTTCATGGAAAGAGGGGGGTGACACTTAACCAATTTCGGATGGGGGAACCTGTCGGCACCAGGACCCAATGACCCTCACTTCCACTGGTCTGCATGACAGAATTTTTAAAGCCGTCTTACTGCGAAACGAAGGCCTCCATTACGCAGCCCTCAAAATAAAGAGCTTGTGAACGTCGTAAGATCTATACTTAAACTTATTGCGGTCTTTTTCTAACCAAACACGCGTACCGACCGAGTGCCGCCTCTGTCTGTTTCCAAAGCAACAGCAGCCCTTTCAAGCGCCAAAGGCTTCAAAACGCGCAGGAACGGCACGACCACAGATAACCGCACAGGAGCAAAGAACCCTAGCTCGGGCACGTTATAGGATTTGAACTCCATGAGTAACTTGCTATTTATCACGTTCTCTAAGTCACTCGGCAGTAAACTCAAATGAACTTCATTTCATTTCAACAACCCCAACACCACTGGATTGGTCCCAAAGCGCCAGTAACTCGATCAGGCTTTGGAAAGCTATAAAGTCCACTAGGTACGTCTTAACAGTACAAGAAGAACAAGCGCTTTACCCTGATGAAGATGAGTTTTCCGTCTAGATTGTACACTCCTTCACCGACGCGTTCAATGTCAACCTGTCCTTCAAACGGCGGTCCATCAACGATGTTATGCACGGCGTCATCGAGCTTTAAGACCTGTGACAAGTTGAACGTTAGAACAACAACCGTAACTTGGTAAAGCCAGTCAGAATAGCAGACAAGCACACTTTGCAGACACCTGTTAGATTATTATAAACAAAAAGCACCATACATTTCCATAAAGATATTTCGACGCGGCAAGTTTTGGTCGTTCACGCTGATTGTCTTTGGCACACGACTGGACATGTGCTGTGTACACTTTCCCACATCAGCTTTTCTTCTCGGGAGGACAGCAGCCCTAGAAGGCCTCGAAATACGACACCACGGCTTTTAGCAATCTCTGATAGTTATGCTGGTTTCACACCAAGGCGCGGCCAAGCCAGAGTTGTGATCACTTTTACTTGGTCCATGGTCGACCCCGGGTCGCTTTGTCGTTGGGTAGCGTACTCTTTCAGTCGCAACCCAAGATCATAGGTGAAGATCAGAAAAAAGACCGATTTGAAAATTGACAGCTTAGCAGTATTTGGAAGCTCCTCCCATTTTGTCACCAGAGTGACGAAGCTCACGCAGAACTACCTTTGCTTTTACCAAATTTGTGCAATAAACTCCTTGATTTGTCTTCATCACTTGTGAATACCAACTCAAGTTACCTGACCTTCTCCACCTGCTGCAGTGCACTGTCACCAACTTGCAGCATGTACTGCCTTGCGTTTCCGGAGAGATATGACCCATCAGTCTTTTCGTGCTATAATTTCATCCACGCTTGCTCCCACGAAGCAAGACCCGATTCAAGGATGCAACTGCCAGCAGTATGAAATCGTCCGCAAAAAGCAAACGGTTGATCATGCAGCTTCAAGCAACGATGCCCTCGTTGACTCGGACTGCATATCCTCCATGTTTTGTTCAACTTTTTTACGGTATCTCTTTCAGGCACTTGACCTAGACTTTTCCGGGGTGGCTAAATAAAGAGCTATGCCTCGGTAGTTGGTGCATTCTCTCCTGTCTCACTTCTTGTGTGTGGGGATGATCACTGCAGTTTGCCAACCTTTCGGTGTCCTTGCAGAGCACCAGGTCACCTTACACACACGAGTCAGCCAAAGAACTTTTCGATTCAAAGCTTCTGAGCTTTTCAGGTCGGATTTCATCATAGCCTTCAGCCTTCAATGTCTTGACAGCTGGGATGACTTTGGATGCAGTGATGGCATTTTCCTCACCAAAATCTACCTCCTGTGTGTCCAATGGTGTGATAGTGACTGGGTTTAAAAGATCTTTGAAATACTCTCTCCATCTGCCAAGGATGTCTTACTCGTTGCTAAGTAAGATACCATTTTAGTCTAGGATGGATCTAGCAATATCAGATTTTTGGCCATGGAGACGCCAGATGGTTTGCCAGAATAATTTGTTGGCTGCCAGTAACTGGAATCCAGGTTATGCCCAAAATTATCCCAAGATTGCATTTTGGACTTTTTTACCGTGAGGGCTGCGGACTTTCGCTCGCTTCTCAGAGGTGTCTTCTGCCATCATTATTGCCAACATCACCATGTCAGTCAATTACACCCTTATGGAACAGGGTGGACATTGTTTTTGGCCCCCACACTCCCATGGAAGAGAGTGGATGATGACTTCTGGCCTTTTTCAACCACAGTCTGCCACAAATAACCACAAAAGCAAATTTTCAGCTATTTCCCAACAATAAAGCTACGGCATGAAATACCAAAAAAAACAGCTCGGTGGACCAAGTCAACAAATTTGCAACGTTTACTGAAAAGTTTGTACGAACCGACAAAATGAAAATTTAAAACTTATCAGCGAAGAAGAAAACAACAAAGAAACCTGTTTTCTGTTTTTGATGTTTAATGTCAGAGGAACAGCAATGGTCCGGAAACCATCCACACCGTCGCCTTGCTCAAAATTTTCCCTGTCAATCTGCTGTTCAAGAGCTATCAGTTCAGGAGTGATTATTCCGTATCTGCGTAGCAAACAATAGCAATTCGAACATGAAGAGCCATCGAAAACATGCAACACTGGTCCGGAATGACTGACCCAACTAAAACAAGCGTTTGAGAAGTGGGCAAACAGCGAAAGTAAGCGCTTGACACGAAACTGCTCAATAATATATGGCTCGAGTGAACCAAGCGACATTCTAGTCTGTTACGTCAGTCGAACAGTTAGGAATTGGCCTATTTAAAGTCCATACCACTCACGCTTGTCTACTTTGTAGCAAGAGGTTTATAATTGTCGGTTTTGCAAATGCAAATTCTGTTGGGCCTTTCGCTTCAAACGCGTTTTCATTTTTTTCTGACACAGTCTGTACTGTATGAGACTTGACCGGTAAGTAGTCGATTTCTATACCTCTGACTGCTAGGCACTGCAAGCAGTTGTGCTGGAAACATACCAAAATCTAACGCGGAGAACAGTTTCTGTGCGATTTTCTCGTGACCTGCTTCGATACACCTTTGGAGAGAAACCAAGATTTTATGTTACGAAACAAAGCAAGCACGCAATTAGCTGAAAATAAACATAAACTTGGCTTCTGCAAACAAAGCACTAAGGCGGAATTCCACAAGCTGGAAGGTGTTAGCGCCAAGGCGCACGCAAGAACAGCGCTGTCAGCAAATGATCCCGAGATAACCCGCACGAAAGAAATGCAAACGAAGAAATAATCAATATTAGTTTGCAAGAATTTTTCACTTTCAAAAATGCTGCGCCACAAAACGCAAAGACAATTAAAAGCTCTGGGTTTGCTGTTAAGCTTTCGGGAAATCAGCCGACTGGGCTCTGCTTGCTTCACTTTGCGATGATTCAGACTTGCACGTATCTGTATTCAAGTAACTTGTCTTCACAAAGGCGACGATGTTGAATCGATCAGCAATTTTTAATGGGAAGTCGATTTCATGTAACACTGCGCCCTAAAAACTTACTAAAACAGAATTCTCATATTTGAATAAGATATCAGGACTGAGGCTGCGTAGCGTTACGTGAAATCGACTTCCTATTTAAATAAAATTGCTGATCAATTCAACTTCGTCACCTTTGTGGAGACTAGTTATTCGAATACACTAAAGGAAGGGTATCGGATAGACAATACCTGTGCACACAAATCTGGTTTACTTAACTTGGAGTGCTTGCCATTCGGTCAGGCACGAGTTCAGGTCTAACAAGAGCATTTGAAAGAGATATTCGCAGTTTTTTGCATGCAGCTCGTTGTAGAAATTAGCCTTTTCTCAAGACTTCAACAAAAGCTTACGGCTTACACTTGCATATACTCTCTACTGCACTCCTGCAGAACACGAAGTTTCTGCTTCTTTGTTTTAAACTGTACTGACCTATAAAGCTTGTGAAGATGAACCAAGATCACAGCGAAAACGAAGTAAAGCCGAGTGAAACTTAGCGTTTAATTCAATCCTAAAATGTACAGCATCTATTGAACTTTGTCGCCGGCAACATGCTTGCTGCCTCCTTGGAAAAAACATGGAAACGCAGGTCATGACCAAATATGAAATTCCATTACTTTTCTTTTCTCCGTGTATCGATTAAGTTTGGCAAACGCAAAGCATACGTTCTGCTGCACTGCAGTTGAATGCCGTAAGTTTTTTTTCTCAAGTACTATTCTCGCTGATTTTAGTTGTTTCTCTAGCCTAGCGAGACACGCTGGTCAGCACGTTCTTCAGCGCATCGGGTCGTCTATCCGAAATAGTGCATTTAAATCGTGCGGTGCTGCATTCTACAAGGCTTAGATTCTAAGAGATAGATTCTAAGACTCTTCGACTCGGTGCAACTAATGCCAGGTGGTTGACATGCATCGGTTTGCCCAAAAAAGCAGCTTTTGTACTGGTTGCCATACTCGAGGTTTATCAATGGAGTTCCCACTTTTGGGGAATTTGTCCCTAGATTGGGAATTTCAGCAACGTTTTGGGAAAAATTTGGGGATTTGAGGTATTTGGGGATTTTTTAGGGAACCTGCACTTTGTAGGATAAAACAGGGAACAGTGTGGTCACGCGTTTCCATCTAATATGATAATCAGAGTGTGATTTAACTGTCAGTTCCAGGATGTTGTCTATCTGTTGTATCTAAACGAGTCTAATCTCTACGGTCAAATGCAACCAACCAGGTCTTGAAGCATAGCGTTGCTGAAATTGGATGAAGTCAGTCGACTCAGTCGGCAGTGGCTTTATGTGGGGTTTATTTGTGATGTGGTTGCAAAGGTACTAACCATAAAATCATTAGGGTTGCGTCATCAAGGATAACGTCATTTGGTCAATTTTAGAAAGGACGGTGCGAGTCAGTGAGAACTGGTTGTTAAATTTAAAGGATTGTGAACATGAGAAAAGAAGAGTTGCTCTTGCAATGCTCTATGGTAGCGGTAATTGAAAGACTTAAAGTGAAGTTACAATAGAGATAGTTTCTTAATGTCCCCAAAGGCATAACCAGCAGAACATATCTTGATGTTAAAAGTTGACGATATCTATTTGTTTTTATAGTGTACTGGTATGCATGGGTGTAAGAAGGGGTTGGGGGCTTAGCCCCTTGGATGTTCAAATTTAATATTTGTTTGTTACGTTTTTTAGTTAAAATATGCTTTTCTTTTAGTTTCGAGTCGATGAGATCAAATTTCACCCCTGTTGGTCCCCCTGGAAAATTTTTTCGGCCACCCCATGGAAAATTTCATTATTGCCTCAACCCCTAGAAAATTTCATCTGACGCCCGTGCTGACATGTGCTGTAATCATTATTACGCCTATACCAAAGTAATGCAAATGGTTGCTGCAAATGAGACATAATCAGCTTTAGCTGAACCTTCAGCAAAAATCCATTTTGAGCAAAAATTTCGCAGTGAATGGTTTTGTTGCCACCTCTTAGCGTGACGCTGAATGCGCGGTTCACCACGAACGGCATGTGCGCAAAGAATTGCACCCATATGTGAGTGGTGTGAACAAGCAATAACAGAATGATCACGGGTGTGATCTCCGTTGCTGCTTGCTGCCACCGTGTGGGCTTTGTACGCTTGTTCGGGCTCTCCGAAAGCAGCAGCTGCATTCGTCTGAATTACAAACTGGTTGGTCACCCCTTCATCAAGTGCGAGAAATCCAGTATGTTCAGTGTCCGTGAAACTGTCCCTTGTCGTAGATCGCACGAATAAAGCACAGAAACAGGTAATCACATCCAGTTACTTAGTTTTATAGCAAAACATAACTTGACTTCCAGGCTTTCACTAGGGCCAAGCCATTGTTTTCTCTTTTTTAGTCAAAAGCACCTCAAGAATCATCCCAAAACTGTTCTTAAGCACATTAGTCAACAAAGTGACACTAAGTGTGCAAATATAATAAGCCAGGAAGCTGGTTTACAGGGATGCCGGAGCAACGCTGGCAGCATGGGAAGCAGTGAAAAAATTGAGGGCAATGGAAAATTATAAAAACAAACAAATTGTTACCCTTACGTTTTGTTTCAGTTCAGCTACAATATCGACCTCAAAAATAATAACAGAATATTTGTTGCAGCCACAATGCTGCATCGCCCTGAGCCGACCAAAGAGAGAGTCGAACCGCCGACCATCGGCATAACAGCAATAGAGATCCCCACTTGACTAGGTGTACTCTGCTATTACTGATACGATATCAACGTCAAATGTGGCGCATAATCACCACGCCACAACCATTCTGATTTTTTTTTCTTGTTGTGCGAAAAGCTGCAATGAACTTGTTTAAATTCGATTTTAATAATTATGAAATTACCCCTGATACTGTTACGAAAAAGGTACTTCCGCCCTCGTTGCCCCTTTTTGAAAGGGCAGGCTGGGTAATGCCATTGTCATTTTCCCGTTCTCCGGCGTCCCTGCTGGTTTATACAGTATTTTGATGTGCTAAAAGTTAGGTGAGAATTACACGCTTCTTTGTACAAAAGCTAGGGAATTTTGGTGAAATTTTGGGAATTTTAAACTCATCAATAGGGAATTTCTAGTCAACATTTATGGAAACCCTGTTTATCAAGTTGTGCAAACAGTTTTCAGAGTGTCTGCAGCAAAGCACTTGCCACAATTTACATCTAGTGCGAGATTCTTCAGTCCTACTTAGCCCTGAAGATAAGTTTCACGAAAAGACTTTTGGCTTTAGCTGTGTTGTTGAATTAAAAAGAAAGATTTTTGTACTAATAAATTTAACAAACAAAACGCTGGAACTTCGTGGTTGATGAAAAAAACGATGCAAAAACGTACGGGTGGTCAAATTCCGCAGTTGCGATTCTCCTCTGTTAGACAGTTAGGCAACAACATAAATGAGCTGTTTGTACGATTCAAACATTCCAAATCTTTGTGAATGATTTCTATCCGAAGATAAGTCGGGGTAAAGCAATCTGATGAATCACACTAACCAACTAATAGTTGAAAGCAAAAAGAATTTGAAATGTAATTTGTCTAATCTGAATTTTGCGCAAGTATTTTTTCCCAGGTAATAGTTACAAACCTTGAAGCAATTCTTGCAATTTCCAGCAAGCATAACACGATGTTTCGTTGTTCCTTCATCAACACTGAAAAATAGTCGCATGACACAAGGCTGTTGAAGCAGTTCGCTGAAATAGTGTATTTTAAAATACCAAATTATCATAAAACTGGCAGGGCAACGGAGACGACAAGCAATACTTGGCAACATATAACGTTAGTCCTAGAAGCAGGCGTCTGCCAACCACCTACTTCTTCACAACTCCCTGATTTGGCCAATCGGTATTTACTGTAACAATCGGCTTTGCTCGTTTCTTCATGATTTTGCTCATTAGTACTTTGATTTTGCTCATTAGTACTTTATCATTACGGAAATAAGATGCAGTTGAATATTACCTCTCAAGTCATTACCGAAAAGAAACGCGTAATTGAGCATTTGGCAGTCTCGATACAAGAAGACGAGCAAAACAACAGCTTTTCTGAAAGATTTCACTAAGTATGATATTAGTGGGTGAAGAGCTCCGCTGGAATGAAGGACAGCGTTTAACGCGACCAAAGCAACTGCAAATATACTTCGTTCCAAAGTCTGTTTCAAATAACAATCGCTGCGAGAAGATCACTTCAAGAATTTAAGCCCATTCACGTGCGATGCTTTTGCCGTCCGCTATATTACGTTAAATTTTTGCACTAAGTTTTAACTACGTTGTGCCGTATATGTTGGTTGACTGCAATCGGCGAAGGACAAACACACGACTCTTCTCCCGGGAAGTTGAGTTTAACGCTGTTGGCCCCACGCGCAATAGCGGGCGACCCACAATCGGCGGATCGATCTGTTCAATCTGTCGATTTGAAGGCGACCACTGTCTTCCAGGTCGAGTGAAAATCAGGTTTTGATTTACTCCGGGAAAATTTTGTTTGGGCAAAAATTCAAACACATCAAGGGCGAAACACTGCCGGATTTTATTCTAAATTAAACGCGTTGCATTGAGAAATTCTTGTTTTGTCTAAAACACATTAAGAAATACCTAGCAGAAAGGAAAATTGTTTGAACACAACAAGAACTCCTTGTTTTTTGAAACGACTTCAGCGCTCTGCACGATGACCACAAACACTAAACCGCAACAGCACAAAAATGTTTCCAACCTGCACATGTAAACGCGAACAAAGCTTATAGAACTTTGCCCCCCCACACCAAGCTACCCTGGTGGGTTGAATTGTACGCTGACAACTAACAGAAACACAACAGAGAATTGTTCGCATACCTAGATCCTCAGATTCAAACATGCAAGCATTGTCGATTCCCAACTGCCGGCACCATCTGATGAAATTTGCCGCGTTGTCTCTCGCCAGGAAGGAGCGAGGCTGTGCGTTGCGGCGATATGAAGGAGGCGATGGAAGTTTACTAAGAAACCCTTCAAAGCAATATTTTTGTATCAAGGAACAAGTTAAACCACATATTTACCAGGGAGTTCACGTATGTCAAGATTTTTAGTTTTCTCCCTGAGAAAATCAACAACGTTGATTTTTCTACTTTGGGTAAGTTTACCAAAGGAAAACTAAAGTTGAAGAGTCAACATGAACTTTTGACAACTACAGTTCTATGTGTCATCTGATTAGTAACTACCGTATCTTCCAAATTGCAGTCATACATTTAAAAGGTCTTTATTTATTTCTCATATTCTCCAGGATTTTGCGGAGTAGCAGTTGAGAAGTGTTTTTGCATGAATCTTGTGATAAAAATAAATTTGTAATTGCAATTGCCATTATCATGTATTTGACAAAAACGTTGACATTCACCGAGGCACCTCCATGGCATACATTTATACTTAGTGTGTTTATCACCATTTCTACTAGAATTAATTACCTAACTTTAGAGCATTCTGGGCTGACATGGGTCTTCCACAGCCATGTGCTCTAGAACCTGACTTTGAATGTGCAGATTGGGGTCGTCTGTGAGTAATGTTGGCAGAGTTAGCATTGCACACAGCAAGATGGCATATGGTGTGTGCCAGTTCACACAGCACTGCTCCAGTTTTCAAATCTTCAAAAAGGGATTTTGATGTTAAGTCTTTGCCTGCAACCAAAAGAAATGGGAGATGTTTTCGAACAATATAAGTTCATAGATTTTATAAAATACAATGCAAAAGGCATTATTTGTCAGAAACAACATTACACAACAAGTTGACAAACAATTTTGCCATAAAGTTAGCACTATTCTTGATTTTTACCTAGCAACTTAGATAGCCATTCTGCCACATCTTCAACCAAAGGTAAAAGAGCTCGGGATTGCTGTTCTCCAATTGCAGTTCGAAATGCTTCGTCAAGCTCATTGTCATTGACTGATGCATTTGTACTCATTTTTAGGGTTGCTCAGAACAGCTGATTCCAGCAAACATAAGTCACACCACCACAAAAAGGAACAAGGTCATAACCAAGAAGTTTTATCTTCAGCAGCAGACTATTAGAAAAACAACCAAATCAGGAGGTTGTTTACTCATTTTTTACTCAACCATTCACACCAAAAGCACAGTAGATTCAACAAAAAACAAAATCCTTTTCTATAAAAACTTTTAATCTGTACAGTTGTGCTATGAACCACTTGGTCTTGTTAAAGAAATACTATTTGAACTTGTTAAAGAAGGTCTTGCTAAAAAATACAAACATGCAAATACTTTCACCTACCACACCTATTTGCAAGCAGCTGTGTGGTTTGTGCTGTTAACAAGCCAAGGTAGCTTTTATTTGACTTTGGGTAAGTCTTTNCAGTAACTTGCATGGGATTCTTTGAAGTTTGTTGAGCTCTTTGACAATTGGTAACAAATGCCATTTTAATAACCTTATAGCAGAACTAGCCAACAGGATAATAATAGTAAATTGTGACTTTTGTGTGCTACTGTGCTTTTTGTGTGGTAATGACTGACTGTCCAGAAAGGTGAATGCTGAAACACCTCTGGAATGCAAGTTTAGTCATTTTTGCCAATACACTGTTTCCTGCATGTTTATTAAGTAGCCAATACACTATTTCTTTTACTTTTATTGAGTAGATTATATACCACCTCTGTGAATTGCAAGTCATATGTAAATGTTGAGCTGCAGCTAGTCAAGATAGGCTATAATCTTGCACAAATATATTAGACAAAGGAAGCAACAAGAAGTTAAGAAACTTTACACAAGAAAAGAAGGTGTTTCAAAATTTTAGTTAATTTGAAGTCATATTATGACAAAGTGATGGGTCAACAACTATTCCTTAAACTCCTTATTTCTTCCAGCCTAATGTGTCATCTTGAACCTCTAAAATGGCTTTGCAGTCCAAAACAGTTTGCTGAACCCTGTTCTACAACACAATCATGGTTTTAGCATTTTGGAAAAATATTATGGTTGTTACAGCAGTCACTTGTGCACCACACAGCTGATAGGTATACACTATAGTCCTGCACAGGTTGAAATATTTGGCTGCTCCCACACTGCATCCATAGACTTCTAACCTGCACCTGGCCTGCCCCATGCACATTCTTAACCCATGCTCACCCCACCCACACTGTTTTTACCCAATACCTGCCCCTGTCACTTTGTGTCTGAAAACCACTAAAAACTCATGCAACGTGTTTTTGTCGCTAATGGCAGCTTATTCAGTGGTTCATTTTAAAGCCTACAGTATTTTTACTGAAAATAAAAATGTGAAGTCTTTTGGTCAACCTTGAGTGCTTTGTTCTTAGATTTAAAAGCACTGTTGAAAAAGAGTATGTTGTTAACTGATTTACTCTTTGCTTTTCTGCAATTCATGACATGCCCAGCCATACTTAACACTCATTCATCAGCAGCGTTATATGGGTTCCTGTGCTCGCNGCGCAAATGCAGGTACCTGCAACCCACATAGGTTAAACTGCCACATTCAGGGCCCTAGCATACACATAAGATACAAGTAACTAAAAACCACAATTTAAGTAATTTAGGAGCTATTCATTTTCAAATAGGTTTTAAGTACAACAGTAATTTAATAATACTTTATGAGGTAGATGGAAAAAATTGTTGCACACTTTCAGTACCAAAGGTCTTCCCCAAGAAAATGCACTGGGTTGGGTACTGGGCAATTATTAAGAGTTTAACATATTTATGCCAGTTTCCTAAAACACCTTGTATTAAAGCCCAAATAAATGCTTAATTTGTAAAATCTGTTCTTTGTCTTCATATTCTTTGTACATAAATGGATAGTATCAACTTTTAAAAGAAAAAAAGAGCCAGTATCTAATAGGCCTAGATATTAGATCTGTACACAGCCCAATCTGCTCCAAAAAAAAAAAAATTTCACAAACATATGTAGACTGGTAATAATAATGTTACTGAAACAATCACACATGATTAAAAGCTATTATTATGAATATAAGTAGGTTTAAATATAAACAATGTCTATTATCATAAAAAATATACATCATTTTAGATATTAACATTCTGATCAAGGGGTTTCAAATTTTTGTTATTATTTAGAAGGTGAGCGATTTCAAGCAGCAGAATGATAAACGTAGGAGAAATTAGCAAATGGTAAGGATGGCAAAATTAATATTTACAGCAAACTGTTTGCAACACGAGACATATTGATTAAAAATTTTGTTTTAGTTACAAACCTTATGGTGGATGTAATTAAGATATTTGTATGTTAGATGTGTTGATAACAGCTCAATGTTGACCAGCAAAGAAGTTCAAAAGCTATATATTTAGCATTTTATACAACACAAGATTGACCTATATACTTTTATTCAACACTGCAATTAAATTTCTTGCTAACATAGAAAAGTTATTAAGCTAGCTTTTACATGTAAAAAAAAGACTACATGTTTTGTAACATTTTGTAGTGAAAAGTGTAGGACTTGGATCAGCAGCATGCAGTAACAAAAAAAACCTACGCATCAGGTATGGTAGACCTATCACCATCACACAGATAGGCTATGCCTCAGGTACATTACACTGTATGTGACGATCACAGGCAGGCATCATTGTATAAAATCAAGGTTTACACGAATTCACAATTACTTTTTAAGTTCATATGTATTTTAGTAAGTATCCTGTACAGTAGCTCACTCACTATTAAAACATATAATATATTTGTTTAAAACATTCATTGCATGATGATCAAGCTACAGTAATGATTTTAACTTTCTTTTTACCTTTTTGCACAAAAAATAACAGAAAAAAAACAAGTTATACACTTGAACACATTAATCATTCATAAAGCACATTAATTAACACATAAAACACATTCATGTTCTACTAAAGTTTTCCAAGTTTTGAAGCTAAACAGACACATGTACTGTAACAACTGTAGTACGGTAGTACTCGTACTACGGTACTGTAGTCTTTACAGAAGCACATCCACATGGTACTCTTTCAGTAATTTACAGTACGATTCTCTTACTTTTGGTTGTGCATGTTGTATTTTATAGGCTACGCCTAGAATAATGGTTGAGATTCACAACAGATAAACATATCCCTTCTGTATGCATTTAGGCAGTGTCTAGCCGTACGGCAGCGTATGGCTAGCTTCTGGCGCTAGCCGTAGGGCACTCTTATTAGGGCGCCCTGTGATTGGTAGAAGCGGTGGTGCGCAGCGGTGCGACGCGGTTAACGTCGTGAAGAGCGGTGAGAGTGGTGAAGAGCATCTTTGCGCTGAAGCGCGTCGTTGAGCAGTGAAAGTGTGATGTAGGCTCACTTATCGGTGCAAACTGGAGTGCAGCGCTGAGCAGAAACCCAAAGTGCACGTAAATGTATAATGGCCATACTAGGTTTGAGGTGTGCAAGGCATGCAGGCAAAAGAATCATAAGAAGGTTAAAAAGTTACACTGTGAGTGAAATATGCACCGTTGTGTTTGTATCATGACACACAGAATCTGTGCGACTGTACGCTGTTGGTGGCCTTGCAGTGTCTACAAAACAGGGTTGCCAGATTGCCAAAACATAAAAAAGCCAAACACACCTCCAAAAAAATCCAAAAAAAAGCCAAACATTTCACAATAGTAAACCTTTATATAAAAAGGTAAAAAGACACACGTAAATGACATTACCACTAAGAGATGCAATTAACCACTAAGAGATGCAACACCATTACACTCCCTTGGCTATTTCTGGTTATTATTTCATTAAAATGATCAACAGATAGCACCGCACAGTGGCATGCTACACAAACTGCCATTTCCAGTTCAACTTTTTTAGTAGCATTGTCTATGTTATTATTTTTAACT
>JGI24021J15306_10007241_pt1 | contig 13493 bp, 10 predicted proteins | sample Ectturendosymbi1_FD_15306 | JGI IMG/M metagenome (IMG submission 15306) | reverse complement strand
AAAAAAAAAAATATGAAAATGAAAAAAAAATGAAAAAAAATAAAAAATGGACATTGGAACAACAATCAGGAGAGCGGAGTGGATGAAACAAAAGCACACGCTTAGCGCGGCAAGCACAAAAGGATTCAAAATTACCGGTATGTTCCTTGATAAGCTCTGCAATGTTGGTATGAACAGCAAGGGCAGCTTTCGCTTGTTGCATCTGTGGCAAATGCGAAACGAATTGCTTCATTTCTCCGACCGTCTTTGCCGCATGCCGTTCCTGCAATCAGAGCGTTTCGAATCATGCGCAGTGAACAAGATGGTCTATTTTCATTAATAAAATTACATAATACAATTACAGTTTTAACAACATACCAAACGCCACGGTTTTGTTTCACTTTCCCAATAATGCAACACACCTCAAACTTTTCAGATATTAGCTTGGCTTCCTTCTTGAGTGTCGGCCCCACGGCGTTGAAGTTGCAGTTGCGAAGTTTCGCGAAGAGCTCGTCCTTCGAACTCAGCATCACTTTTTTCTTCTCGATCACCAGGTCTTCAGATTTGGATTGTTTTGAAAACTTCTCAGGAGGAAAATGAGCTGTAGCTGGAAAACCGAGGTAAGAACTCTCCAGTGAAATAGGTTCCTGCACCGGAGGACGTCGACAGCAGACCAGAGGGAGTTAATCCTCCCTAGCAAAGTTTGTGGCTCCACGATATTTATAACTATTTCAGAAAAATGACTTTACGTCGCTTTCGTGCTTGTGCGTAAAATCTATTTTTAATGTAATGCAGCGGTGGTTCTCAAACGGGGGTATGCGTATCCCTTTGGGTACGCAAAGGTGCTCAAAAGGGTACACGAGTTTTGTTTCAAATACTTGCAGCATTTGAAACAAAACTCGTGTACCTTTTGGAGCAAATTCCTATGTTGGCCATAGCAATCCAGTTGCGTATTGCGACATCTAGTGAGTATTAGTTCTCCATCGAATAGGAAGCACCAATGAACGTTAGTAAACACGTGCCTACACGTTTTTCAACTAAAAACAACATTGTGTAAATTTTACAGTATTCGCGTCGGGAGTACGCAAACAATAAATAAATGGCTTAGGCGTCCGAGAGATGAAAACATTTGAGAGACGCTGTAATACAGCACAAGTTTGGGTGTTGCGTCATACGCGTAACAGAATTTCACCAGCAGGCTACACGTTAGTTGAAAATAGTAGATCGCTGTTTTCTCTGCCATTTCAGCTGGAAAAACGTTAATTGGTGTCAGGCCCGTAGCCAAGTTTTTAAGATTTGGAGGGGCAAAGAACATTTTTAGGGATGCAAGATTTTTGTTTTTATTATGTTTACAACAAAGTTTTCTGGGAACAATAAAATTGGGGGGCACTGCCCACGAATGCCCCCCGTCGCTACGGGCCTAATTGGTGCATCAACTCCAATAAAGATGCATTTTTAAAAAACACACAAGCAAAAAGATACTCTAAAATAAGTGCGGCTTGCATCACGATGCTTTTCCATATGATCAAAGGCAAAATCTACAAGAGTGCCGACCTGACATTAACTGAATTTGTCATTACTATTCTTCACAAGGTTTTAAGCATTCCGTTAAGTTCGTCATCAAAATGTGAATAAATCAGCACTACGACTCAAAGGATCAAGCCAAAGGTAAGAACTTACTGTTGCTTATGCCAAATATTTCGTCAATGAGCCCTTCGTAAGTGAGCTGGGTAGTTAACGGCGAAATCAAGTCTGTAGTTCGGTCAATGATGAGAAGCCGATCTATTTGTGAATGCTCTTCATCAGCGTCTTCAACTGCTTCTTCCCACAGCTTTCCCACCAAGTTGCATACATGCTTCAGCAAAAAAAGAACCACTCTTTGCAAAGTAACTTTGGAAACTTTTTTCAAAACAACACCGAAAATGACAACGGAGATTATTTGCAAGCTGCAAACAACTGAATGGATCTTCCTGAAAATTTAATAAAATTTGCATCTTCCAGTTAGAGATACACAATAAAACGATTGAACTCTGCCTGGATCACAAGGGGCTTACCTTAGCACAGTTTCCTTTTCCAAACATCAAAGGAATAACACCATACTGTTTCTGAATTGCCACAACAGCCTTAGCAACCAAAAAAAGTGATGTCATATCTTCATGAATATTAATGTCATAAAAGGCAGAATGGTTTTCCATTGAAAGAATATCAAAATCAAATGCAATGACATTTAGCTGATACTCTTCAATGTTAGTAAGTGCTCCAAAAATGCCCAGCTCCTGCAAATGAAGATTCAGAAGCAATAGACATAAGAATTTGGCATTACTTATATATTTGAAAAAGTAATGCTCTAGGTCAAAATCTAAGAAAAAAAGATATTTTAAGCTTAAATACTTTGTCATTTTCAACCTTTCAATTCAGCGTACGACTAAGAACAAATAAAAACTAGTAATATAAACATTGACAAATCGAAATTCTTGGGAAGTATCCCACAAATATATACCCTAACAAAGTTGTTAGATTATCTCTACCTTGAAACCAAATAACAAGTGGTCAAGTTTAGAATCCATAACATTTAATATGGCAACATTACACTTAGTCATAATGCAAGTATGGACATGCCAATCAGCATAATGTTTTACTAAAGCAAACTGAAGCACAAAATATGAATAATATGAATTTCAGTGGTTATCTTAAAGAGCCATTTCCAACTTGTGCTTTCCAACATTTCCCCACAATAGCTTGTCAACAGGAGCAAATCACAAAACAAACTTTTCCGAAGGTGAGTTTTTTAGCTGCTGATGGCAAATCATTACATTTACTATCTATCAATTAAACATTGTGTCCACAATCTCAACAAAAGCCAACCAACCAAACCAAGACAGGAAATACGTCTAACGAAAAGTGTATGTTCTTCAAAATTTTGAACTGTTTCCCAAAATTTACAGGTAGGCAGCAGAAAGTTTCACATCAATTGGCTGTGACTGTAACGTAGTTGGATTGACCTACATGATGATGGTACAGTGAATAGTTAATATTGCAGACGTGTCAACTATACAAACAATATTGACTGGTGTTACACACATTCATATAAAACATCAAAAAAATCATTGTTATTGGCGGCATTTTCTGGTCATAATCACATTTTTAAACATTCATGAACATAAGCAAATCATAAAAGCTGGTATCTGCCACTGGGAGTGTTGCATCTCTGTGAAGCCAACAAGGTCCAACCAGGGTTGCCAGATCAGCCGTTTTGCTGTATTTCAGGTTGGTTGGCTGTACGATTTTTTGTGTTGGTTGTTTGGCATTTTTGGCCATTTACACGATTGTTTGGCTGATATTTTTTTCTGTTGGCCATTTTTAAAAATATGTCTATACTTTAAGGCTAAACCATCAACAACAACACCTCTTTTCAAAGTCTCATCTCCTGTGTTTGACTTTTTTCAGCATTTTGACTGTTTTTGGCCTTTTTCTATAAGGGTTTGGCTTTTTTTGAAAATATAAATCTGGCAACTTTGGGTCCAACTGTGGAATAGTCACCACAAATGGCAAGCAGGAATTGAAGCAAAACTCAGCCTTAGAACAGCATGATAACCTAGAACAGCATGATAACCTTTTTAACTAATGGTAAACATATGAAAATGCAGCACCACACTAACATTGGTTTTGTTCATTTTCAAAAAACCTAGTTGCCAACATTATGATCTACTTATGGGACTCCAAACAAAAGTAAGTTTCTCTCCAAAATGCAGTGAGAAAGTGTAGAAAGGTAAGGCAGCAGGTGAAGGCCATGGTATTGTTGCAATCTCTCTGTTGGCATTGCATTGAATGTGCGATTCACCACAAACGGGATGTGCGTGAAGAACAACGCCTATATATATGTGGCACAAACGAGCAATAATAGAGTGATCATGGCATGTGATCTCTATTGTTGCTTGCAGCCAGTGTGAAGCTTTGCGCACATGCTGCTCAAGCTTTCCCATCGCAAGAGTATTGTGTAAGGGTGATGATACAACTTCCGCGTCAATGAGACTAAAGTGTAACACAGTCACCATGAATGGAGATATATCAACAAAAAAGCACCAGAACTAATGCTAGACATCTGGGCCCTCAACACTATTGGTCCTCACCATTTTCTAAGTAGCCAGTCTTTACCAGGTGTTTGCTGAAAAAATGCACAGGGTAGCAGGCAAATTTTGCAACTTTTGTATAACTTCCCTGGTTGCCTAAATGGCATTGTGACTGAAGTGCAAACAAGCATGGGTGAAAAGCAAAACAATCTTTCCTGTCCTACCTGCCTGCAACATTCCAAAACATTTCTATAACAATGAACAGCACTGCAGCAAGCTCATAGCCTGGCATAACCATGTTGAAAAAAACGCTGTATCCAAGCAATCATTTTTAGAAATTATGCATGTAACATTGCAATGCACCTAAAAGCATTACAATATGGCAGTAGATACATAAATTTTATTATCATGTACACAATCATTTATAAAGTATATGTGTTATAAACAACCTTTCCTACCTCACATACTGTCCGCAACATTCCGAAATCTTTCTACAACAAACAGCAGTACTGACATGAACTTTACACCCTGGTGTGGCCGGCTGGCCACACTGGAAAGAAATGCCTTCAAGCAAACTTTAATGCACAGCAAACCAGCAATCTTTCTCAAATGATCTGCTTTTTTGCTTTACATTCTATGCATGCCGATATCCACATGCATAAAAGAGAAAAATATTATGGCTGGTATCCAAAAGAAAGCTTTTATGTTGATCTATGGAGACCACTACCCATCATTACAAACAAATAATATGCAGATCCACATAGACCAGTATTAAAAGTGTGGAAAGTTCACATATAAAGTTGTTTTCATATGATCAAGGTGAAAAACTACACAAAAACAAGTCAGCAGTTCAAGTCCAACACACTTGCTTGCTCTCTTTCTCTCACTTGAAGAGTGATGTTGCAACTTGTGCAACACTGTGAAGCTGACAGGCCCAATTTTGGTGCAGTCGCTTTGAATGGCCAGCAATGGAGCAAAATTATATAAACAGAATAGCGCCAGTAAGTAATACTGGATGTCTGGAACTACAAAGCTGTGTCAACGTTGGCAGTCACCATTTTGCAAAAACACTTCCAGAACTGTAGTTTGGCAACTGAGAACCAGTACAAATGCAACATAAATTTGCATTATGACTAGAACAAAGTAAACAATAAGTCAATCTGAAAATTAATCACATGATGCACGTATTTAATTTCTTCTGCTTTCAATTTCATGAACTGCCAGAAGATTCCAAAAACCTTTTCAAACACCATGCTAACCGATGTACATTAAAAATAACAAGTACCTGTCTCTGCAAGCATTTCTTTTCGAGCGTGGCTGCACTAGGGGGTTTTAGTTGTCTTTCAAAGTCATGGTTATGCTACAAAAACTTTTAACCTACTTTTTCAGTAAGGTAAAATCATTATTGCTTCCTTTTTTGCACCAAGCAGATTGGGAAGAAACTCTAGTCTGAAGGACCTCGCATCAAATGTAATCTCAATTATACAGATCTCCATCAATAGTTTCTAAGAGACTGCAACATTGGCACATGTCATATACTTATACCAAAGGTGGGAACCTGTGGCTTGCGCAAACATTTGAAATTGTCTGCATCAGAAAAGTTATTACCCAAGTTACAATGCAACATCACGTCAAAATGAACCTCCGTTATAAGCAAATATTGAGATGTCAATAAAAGTCTCTCCTGCTCCTTATAGTTATCTATCCTTATTTTTATTAGGAAGGTAAGGTTATAATTTTAGCACAAAAATCAATTATTTTTTGCAGCGCGTTTGCAATATTCCACATTTCATATGGCCCATGAATGGGTTTTCACCCTTTACTTATAATGTACTTGCTAGCAACATCTAAAGGCCTCTGAGATGTTGAATGACCAACACAAGAAAGAACCTGAATAAACACCCTCCTAAAATGGTTGATGAGTTCACTTCAACTCCTATGTGAGATGACAAATGTTGCTTTCAGTGGGCATGCACATTACATTATATACACAAGCAAAAGTAGTCTTGAGACAAGTGCACTAGAATACGTAGCACAATCAAGCAGCAGTAAATAAGAAACAAGCATAAAGCTTATCAAAATGATAATAACCTCTAATTTCTGTATGCATAGGAAACTTTTCCATGGAACAAAAAAAATATGATACTCTTTTGTTGCAAACCCATCGTCCTCTTCTTCTTTCTTGATATTAGTAGCAATGTAGTCCATAAGAACTAATACTGGTCTCACAATGAAGATTATGTGTTGAACAGATGACTTTGGCAGACGAGCAGGTTTAAGTGGAAACATTCGATCAACTTCATATTCTTTAAGCAAGGAATATTCTGAAATCAAGCCAAACTGTTCTGTCAGTTCAGAGTCCCAAACCAAAGCCTGTGAAAAAACAACAAATAATCACAAATTCATAAATTTAACTGTAGACAATGAAATAACTAAGTGAAATTTTTAACTGGATTGTTTATTTTTAACATGTTGCTACATATTTGCACATTACAAACAGTGTTAAAAAGCAAGCATATTATCAAAAATTAATTTGTTGTTTTTAGATCATAACTTTTCCACCAGAAACGCCAGAAAGTCGATCAAAGGCTCAAAAGACTCAAGATTCTAGCCTAGTATGCAATGGAAACTTGAGAGAAATGCTTCCATCTAGCAGTTGGGTCCTAGGCCAGTTAACATGAGCCAAAATGGCCAAAAATCTACCTCACTTATGATGTCACTCACAAAAAAATGAATTGTTTTTCATTGCAGACTAGAAGACTTGCCAAGTCTTTTGAGGTTTTGAACAGCTCTCTAGCGCAATTGGCAGAGGAGTTATGCTGTTGCTAAGACACATGCAAACTGCGTGATTTTAGGCTGATTTCAAAGTACAATATATTTGTATGCCGGCAGCGAATGTGTTAAGCAAGGTTTTGAGATTATAAAGTTTTTTTTTATTACAGATATAAATGGAATAATTCTGGACCGGACAATTTTGGGCTTATTAAGTGTGGCCTTAATAAGTGGGGAGTAATTTAATACATAATACAAATAATGACCTGTTCCTCTTGATGATTTTCATGCTGAATGTTTTCAGAAAAACTTTACAGAAAAAAATCGGTTTAGTGAATTGTTGGCTTACCTTACTTCCAGCACATTTGTCCAAAAGACCTAGTAATTCTCGTCGTGATTCATCTCGAATCAAACTGAGGTTAATGCATCCATTGGAGAGGTGAGAAGCAGCACCACTAATACCAGCCATAACCAGTAACAACTTGTTAGCAAACTGAAAAGATTTGCTTTTTCAGTTGAAACGTCTTAGTGTAGTAGCTGCATTTAACTAGACACTAAAAAACAAGATTCTGTTTATCAGACAGAAACACTATTTCACATCAACCATTCTAGCTAAAATCAAAATGTAGACCTGAGTAATAACTATGCCAAGAAAATATCACACTGGCAGAAAAAAAATTAAAATGTGTATTGCAAAATTAAACTTGAAGTTTCAAAATAAAACTAGGCAAAAACATACATACAGAAATCAAAACAACCAAAACCTTATGAAAAATGATAATATCCAGTATACAAAAATTTAGAAAGTAAAACACTGTGGAAATCAGACATGGGGCGATTACAGCACAAATGTAATCGAATACGATTACTTTGCACATGCTCGATTACGATTATGAATAAACAAAATCGCAATGTAATCGATTATGATTACATTGGAAGTAATCACGATTACATTTGTCCAAACATCCTCAGAAAGAACCATCTGCATGGTTTGATGTAAGTAGCCTACTGCATATGTTTAGATAACATTCAATACGAATAAATGCAATAAAAGAAATTACCAATCTGTAAGGATTAAGCACCAGGAAAAAAATCACAGTAAACTAATTGTTTACTGAGAAGTTTGTGCAGTTATATAGTGGAGTTAACAAACCAGTGGCGTAATTAGAGGTTTGAGTCATGGGGGAAAACTTAGCTGAGAGGCCCACTGACCACTGTAGGGGGCCACTAGCCAACATACAGAGAAAAACCTGAGAAATGATGTTGAATACCACTGTGGATGGCTATACCTAACAGTAAAATTTCAATATTTCGAAAAATGCAAAAAAATGACAACCTACTAAAAACCAGAATACTAAAATTGAAATATAAGCTGAATGGGGACCAAGTTTTTGCATTTAGCTTTTCAGGGGGGCAAATCGCCCCTCTGCCTCCTGTAAGATATGCCACTGCAACAAATACGTTAAACATTGATTAAACAAAATAATAAATGTTTAAAATATTTGTTACAGGTGATAGCATCAACGCTTCGAATCTTTTATCAGTCAAACGACATCTATCAGGGTTGAACATTCGTCCAGCAATGTTGAACTCGTTTTGGTTAGTAATTTCAAAATTGCTGGCTATTTTTTTCAAACTGCGGATTACGATGTTGTCAGCTGTGTGATGGCCTTTGGATCATCTGGGAGTGCAGCATAGCATTGTTTAGCTTTTCATTTGAAATGAAATGAACAATCCAGGCCAATATAGCTGCGCATCTCTCTATTGGACCAAAAGTCAATGGTCAACAAAACCTCACTGGTTTCTTTTGAGTTTTTTTACCAGTATCCCTAGTAGTTCTCAATGGGGTTGCTCGCAACCCTAGGAGGTGCGAGAAGGGACTTCTTGGGGTGCAAACTTCTCTACCAAACTGTAGCTAAATTTATATTACCAACCCAGTTAAGGATGTACGTGTGAGGTGTAGGTTTAATTTCTTGTTTTGGGGACTTTTGCGACTATTGATGTCAGTGATGATAATACAAAAACAATACATGAAATGGTGCAAAGGGTGAAAAAATAATTTTTATTTCAGGACGGGGTGCGGGCTTCACAATGAATTGAGAACCGCTGCCCTAGATGACCTTTGTTCACATGCAAGTTATCAGTGTTGTGGAAAGGTGCTTTCGACGTGGGTTAAATTACCTTATTCCTCTGAAAAAATGTCAATTTATATAAATTACTGTACTGCTTATGTACATAGTCTACTACAGTCTACAGCATTTACATTCATAAGCTCAATCCGAATACATATAAATAAAACATCACGATGTAACGCTATCTCTTCTGCTGCCGAAGTGTCAACTCGTTTTTAAGAAAAGCTCTTATTTTTGTTGCTACGTCTCATACTACTAGACTCACTACATTACTTCTGGCGGCCAACAGGGAAGCTAGCTGGAACAAAGCGAGAATTCGTTACAAACGCTGTGCTTGCCATTGGACAATCTGGATTTAACGCACACAGACGGCAAATGGCCTCCTCTGAAACAATCATAACAAATGATGAAAAAACCCAGCCACCAAAACTGCGGTTCATGGCACAATGATGTAGAATGAAGATTTCCAAATTTGATGGCAAAATTAATCGTCGATTACGATTAAATTTGCAATGTAATCAATTACGATTACATGTCATTTTTAGTCAGTTCAATCGATTACGATTACTCAAAAAACTGTAATCGATTGTAATCGATTACGATTGACGATTACCCCATGTCTGGTGGAAATGCTGACTTATGATGCAATGCTGAGGAAACATGAAGAAAAATATTTATGAATTGTCAAGAAAGTCCAGAAATTATTCAAATATTTTATTGGAGTAAATTTTAGGATTATATATGCTGATGGAGATTACGTCCCTAGTTTGGTGAAGCTTCCAAGTCATATGTTCAGAGAACATCGAAATGTGGAATGAATATAGGTATACAGCATGTGAAGTACTTTGAGATAGACCATGTGCCTAGTGTTTCTGCACTGCTATAGTGTACTATAGTTTTGCTGGACTATCAGAAGTACAAAGGTTTTTTGCATGGAGAAACCATTACAGTGGATATGCCAAAGCTGTCAAGGCCAGGACAAGGCTAGACAGTGGTTCTTAACCATTTTTACAAATATTATCCTTTTATCGAACAAGATTTCCAGATTTACCACCAATACACTCAATGGTGCTCATTTATTAAAAATACGAAATTTACAAACTCTTACAGTTTAGATCAGGGGTTCCCAACCTGGGGTGCATGTATCCCTAGGGATATGGCACAGTCTGTAAATACCACAAGATCGCTAAGATCGCAATAAGATTGCTAAGATTGCTAAGATCACCAAGATCGCTAAGATTACTAAGATAAGATCACTAAGATTGCTAAGATCATTAAGATCACCAAGATTGCTAAAATAAAAGAGGAACGTTAAATTCTACTGGATCCAATATAAAACGCTTTTTTAGATTGGATCCAAACTGTTTCATTTTTCAAAAGAATATAGCTAGGATCACAACCATATTTGACAAAATTCATTGAAAGAAACTGACGCATTTCGTTGTTAAAAAGTTGTGACCCGCTTAAATTTTTGAACAGAAATTGAATTTGCAAGTCACTTTTACATTTTCTTCACTATCAAATTGGATCCAGTATAATTTAATGTTCATGTCTGATCTTAGCGATCTTAATAATCTTGGCGATCTTAGCAATCTTAGGGCGATCTTGTGGTATTTACAGGTGCCACTAGGGATACTTTTGCCCAGGGTTTTTTAAAGGTGTTTTATGGACCCAATTCAGGTCCCTAGAAACACAAAAAGTTATCATCAGGTCCCTAGAATCAGAGAAATCGGGTCCCTACAGGTCCATACCAGGTACCTAACATTTTCCTTAAAAAAAAACATTTGCCTATCTCAAGAGGTACATTCAAGGTTAGCAGTAGATGGGAAAAATATATTTGTATATTTTTGATTTCCAAATATTATTAATCAAAAGTTCCATCAAAAATTCAGTTGATTTTTATTATGTACTCAGCCTTTTTACTATAAAAAATTTTAGGGTGCATACTCATATGACAAGATCAGGGCTGCGGAGCCAGAGCTGGTCATTTTTGGTGGAGCAAGAGCCGGAGCTTTTTTTAAAATTTAGCAGGAGCCGGAGCTGGTGGTTAATTTAGCAGCTACGGCTCTGGACCCTTTCTGAGATGCATCATCCAACACTATTCGCAGTGTTGCCAGATGGTTGTCACCTAAACCTGCTAAATCATGTCACAAAAATCGCTAGATCCGGCTAAAAAACATGTCACAAATTTTCAGCTAATAACTGCTAAGAATAGTGAAATTCTGCTAAAAAAACTGCTGTTTTTGAGGTGTTTAAAATAAACTTGTAAAGCTATGTATCAGTTTTTGATCTTGCACTCACTATCAATGGACCAGACATTAGGCCTATTATTTCCTGGCGTAACTAACTGAACGACCTGGCAAAATCATGTGTGTCATCATGACACATGGGATAAAAATATATGCTGCCAATGTCATCTTTTAAACCCAATGCGCTGACTAAGCACAGAACCAAATATTTAGGCTGCACCAAGCCATCCAGCTACCTGTACTTGTTATTATGTGGTGCAATTATCTTCTTGAAGCAGCTTCCCTGCATCATAATAGAAACTCCAATTGTAATAGCATATGCATCCAAATGATTAAAGCTAGTTGTGCCTGGTGGTCTTTGTGTTGCCCAATATAAAGCTTCAGAAAGAAGGTAAATAATTTTTTGATGAAGGTGTAAGCCTTAAAAGTTTAGATAGTGTCTATTTTTCCACCAAGATTCTGGCGGCAACTCATTGGCTGGTGCTATTGTGCCACCAGCCCAACATTCGGTCTCGTGGCATGACGCAGTTCGAATGAAAAAGTCAGTTTGTCATGCAATCGGCATGCTGCTCGTAGCATAGGGTTATGCTTCAACTTGAAGCACTTGAAGTTCAAGTCTGGTATGCCATTGCTTTTCAGTTCGACTCTCACCTTGGTGACTTCCTTTTTTTTCAATGTTTTTCATAACTTTGCAATCTTTTCCCTTAGGTCTTAGGTTTAGGCTTCGCTTAGCGTTTGCGATACGGTTAGTGTTTGGTAGGGGTTAGTGTTAGGGGTCAGTGTTAGGGTTAGGCTTAGGGGCCAGTGTTAGGGTTAGGCTTAGGGGTTAGCATTAGGGTTAGCGTTAGGGTTAGCGTTAGGGGTTAGCGTTAGGGGTTAGCGTTAGGGGTTAGTGTTAGGGGTTAGCATTAGGGGTTAGCATTAGGGGTTAGCATTAGGGGTTAGCGTTAGGGGTTAGTGTTAGGGGTTAGCATTAGGGTTAGTGTTACGGTTAGGGGTTAGCGCTAGGGTTACTGCTACGGTTAGGGGTTAGCGTTAGGGTAGGGATTAGTGTTTGGGTTAGGGTTTANANTTAGGGGTTAGCGTTAGGGTTTGGAGTTAGGATTAGGGCTTAGCGGTAGGGTTTATCTTTTGTTTTTACTTCGTTTCTGCCAAGCTTTGGACTGGCGGCACAGTAGCTACAGCCAAGCCGTTGCCGTCGGCATTTTTGGCTGCAAAATAGACACTGTCTAACATTTATCAATGGTCCTTGACGTTTCAGGGTAAATGTATATATTTCACAGTACCAGTTCAGAACAATATTCTCATTCTACGAAGAGGTTGCCATTCTAAAACTTAAACTTCAATTCAAACAAAAAATCTACACCAGATACAATACTTTTAGGCCACACTAGATCACATCAAAAACTTGATACTTACCACATCTACAAAGACAATTCTCACAGAAATAAGTATGAAACAGTAAAAAAGCTTCATTTGTAATAAACTACAGCAGTGTAAAAATCCTCAACTCTATTCCGAGAGCGACAGCCTACATACATAAGCGTTTGTTGGTTTCATGGTTCACTGATTTGCGTGGAAACAAGTGAAACGGAACGTTAGCAGAACGGTGAAAAGGAGAGAACAGCAGTAAAAAATTCGTTGTTAGATTTTGAAACTTTGCACAAAATAAAAATATTCGCCAACTGGTGAGAAGACCGCAGCGGCTCATAGCGGACCGGAAAGACGCCAACGCTAAAAAATTGTTAGGGGACTGTTTCGAAACTNTTAGCGGACGGCCTGAAGACTCCACTGTGCATAAGAGGTGCACAAGAGTCTAAAATTTTTGACTCCGACTCCACTCCTACCTTCGCTGAAAATACTCCAACTCCTAAACATTTGTAAGTNTTGCACTGTTACAGATTATAACTGAGACCGAAATGTCTCAACGAAAAAAATGCAATTAAAGACTACTTAACACCGTTGGAGCCGTCGAGTTTCTTTTCAAAAAAGTATGTGAACCCAACCATTCAGGTTGGGTTCACAACGACTCTACTCTACATCAGAGGTGTACAGAGTCTAAAATATTTGACTCCGACTCCAAAGTTTTGCACTACGACTGCTGCTCAAACTCCAGTTTGAATGCTATAAGCCAGTGGTTCTCAAACTTTTTGAGATCGCGTACCACCTGATGTTTTTTTAATGTTGGAGTGTACACGCCTGGTTTCTGACGAAATAGCGGCAGAACTCTTCTAACTCAGCACCCAACCGCAACTCTGTCTAATCCTGCTGAACCGCTGTCCACACCTCAT
>JGI24021J15306_10007239_pt1 | contig 13494 bp, 12 predicted proteins | sample Ectturendosymbi1_FD_15306 | JGI IMG/M metagenome (IMG submission 15306) | reverse complement strand
CCAACTGTTGTTTCTCAACACTTGTCAAAAAGTGATAAACGGGGTTGGTTGACCAGATGACCGCCACGGTCTTTCGCCAATCCTACATGACACAGCGCCCTTCTTTGTTTACACTGATCAGCTATCGTGCCATTGTGTTTTCATTTGCTCTAATGTTCGCTAATGGTTGGTTTATTGCATGCGATGGCTTTTATGGTGCTTCTGCTTGTTGGCTAAGTCATATGAAACAATAAACCATTACCATTTAATAGGTAGGCCTACTGCTGCCTATGAAAGCATAACAGCAACAAATAGAGCCTTGAAAACTCCATAGCATGAAACAAACTTGAAACATGAAACCTTCACAGCATCAACTCAAACTATTCCAGTTACATTTTTGTTGTCATAGCTCAAAAACATTTACCAGCGTCAACAATTCGATGTTTACAAAGGTTAGGTAGAATGGTGGTTTACCACTACATGTTTCTAATTTTTAAATATTTCAAAGTCTACCCAATTTTGAATGGAGTTGTTTCAATTAGCCCAAATGTGATTTCGGCTGTTGGAATTTACCCAATTAAAATAACATGCAAATCTGAATGAACCTCTCCTAATTTACCCAGTTGGTTCCAATTCTGCCCATGTTTGAATGAAGCTGTTTTAATTACCCAGACATGATTGAGGCTGTTGGAATTTACCAAATGTTTCTAATTTTATCCAAACTTCAATGAAGCACTTGTATCTTACTCAAATTTGAACGAAGCTGTTTGAAGTTACCCAAATTTGAATGCAGCTGTTCCACATGGCTCAAATTTGAATGGAGATATTGCCGTTTGCCTAAAGTTGATTTAGTTTGTTGGAATTTACCCAAATTTTTCCAATTTTTGGAAATATTTCTATTTTTACACAAATTGCATGAAGTTGGTTGTTCTAATTTGATCAAATTTGATTGAGGTTGTTCAATTTTACCCAAAATATTCTAATTTTATCTATATTTGAATAAAACTGTTGTAGTCCACTTAGATGTTTCTAAATGTATTCGAATTTTAGTGGAGCCACAGTGTTCTACGTGGTCCAACTTTGAATTTGACTCTTTGAAGTTGCCCGCAATTAAACGAAGCTCTTGCAAATTGTAAATTTGAATTGGCTGATGGGACATTACCCAAATGTTTCCAATTTATGTAAACGTTTTTAATTTCAACCATATTTGATTAAATCTTTTCACATTTGTCCAGATTTAATTGAAAGTATTGGATCATACCCAATTGCTCTTAATTTACGCAAATGTTTCTTATTTTACCCAAAACCTGAATGAAGTTTATTAATTTGTCCAAATTTGATGAAGGCTGTTGGAATTTCCAAAGTGATTATTTTGCCATCAGGTAGTGTCTGTTTTGCCATCAAAGGCAAAAAATGGCCAAATCGTCTCAGTAAAGCTTTTGCCATTGGTGGCAACATCGACACTACCTCACTTAAATGTGAATCTACTGTAGCTGTATAATTTGCCCAAATGTTGAAAATTTTTGCCCGAATAATGGCCAATGTTCCAGCGTAGGGGATGCGACCGCATCCCCTGCATCCGCATGTCGTACGCTTATGCTGAACGGTTGTGATTTAAACGCCACTCACACGGAAATAAACGTGTTAGCAGGAATACAATGACTTGACGGTCAGTAACAGTTGGCGTTCAACACCGTACTCCCGCAATACTTACTAAAGCTTTTCACGAGAAACCCGGTTGTATGCTTTCTCAGTGCCGACAAAACATGTGCAGACATCTTTTTGCACATTCGCAAAATTTCTCGAAAATTTGCTGGAGAGTGAAAAGGTGGCATGTAGTACTACGGCCAAGACGAAAACCGCACTGGGTTTCTCCAGCGATCTTTTTCAAGGCACTTAGCCTATAAATTTCCATGGAGGCTAAGAAGAGAGGTACCCTGGTAGTAGGTACGTTGCTTCCTGACCCCGTTCTTTTGTGTGGTGACAATCACCCCAATTTACCAATCTTGCGGTGCCCTTCTAGAACACCAGGCAATTTGACACATGAGTCAGCAAAAGAAGTCCTTATCTGTTCAAGGCTTTCAACATTTTCACGACGGCTGCGGACTTTTGCGCCTCACCGTACCGCGTCTGCAGATATGGCTTGGCTTTATTTTGATGCCAGGCCTGCTATGGTACTTTCTTTGTTCGAATACCATATTTCACCCACTGTTTTCAACACGTGGTTACTTTTTTGCCATCATTCGCCACAGCAGTTAGTTTCAGTCCACATACCCGAGCAGCAGATGAAGCTATAGCTGCTTTGATAAGTTGCCACTCCACTATTGTGTCCGCTATGAATTCCAGGATCTCTCGGAACAAGGACGATACTTTGTCTGCAATAGTATAGGACTTTCCACTTTACTCGGAAGGACCTCCTAATCCTGAAACTGCGTGTAGATCCTGTTAGTTTACCACTAAACCACGACGCTTAGTCGAAGTGATGCCAACAACACCCAGGGAATATCGTCTGGCTTCCACGAATAGTTCATGCTTTTTCCTGTGAGTAAAATGACGTTCCAGCTTACAATCGTTAGCTTATTGCAAGATTGTCATTTCATCCCTGAAGTACACTCAATTACATCAGTGTGCAATTAATAAAGCACATGAGTGAAATGTCTTCTTTTACCCAAACTTTCAAGTTAGTTACTCATCAACTCCTACGAACTATGAAACACGAATTTACTAGAAAGAGTTTGTCGATTTGATTTTATACTAACTTAACACTTTTAACTTAATGCGTTTTCTATGACATAAAAACTTTTATTTTTTTCCCTCAATAGCAAAGAAATATAATTTGATTAATATTGTTGCTGTAAAAAGGCCGAAATCTTTGCCCAAATTTTTTGAGATTTTTTCCACATTTTTGACAAACGAAACATTTGGTGGTGCGCTTGCCCCCCCTGCCCCCCCTGATCCTAAACTATCGATTTTGCAAAAAGTAAACAGAGTATGAGATTCACGTGTGGTGTCTGAAAGACGCATATCAAGTCATCTAGGGGCATGGTAGGAGATGCTTCTTTGGACATCCAGTAAAACTTTTCCACTCTTGTTTGAAATTTTCTTTTATCAGGAACGCGTCGGACAAGCAGCGTTTGTTACAACAGACATTGTAATAATGTCTCAATGTTCGAATGAAATCCTCAAGTGGGTTTGAAGTTTTTCCAAAAGTGAATTATCTGAAAACCAGTGAAAATTAACTATCGACTTTGCCATGGAATGTGTTTGTCGTTGGCAAGCACGCAATGCAAACATTGCAATACGAGCAAACTTTACATGTCTCATTTTGGCAACGACATTCGGTGCGTTGACATGTTGTTTTTAAGTTTTCCACTGAGGCTTTTGTGAGTAGAATTAAAGCAGGGTTGGCATAGCCACCTCCCCATAAAGTTTCAACAGCTTTGTCAACATGACCTACAGTGCGCGATGACTATAACAAATGTACCAACGATGTTCCACTGAACTCGTAGTAAAATTTGTTCAAACCGTTCGTAAATCGTTTAAATGAACCCAGAAGTAGACATGAGCCTACTGCAGCCAGAGAAACGTCAGTTTTGAACCCAATAATTCCTCGTATATGATCAATTAACAACAAATTGGTGTGAGGGCATTTTCCATCGCAAAGGTGTAATGAAAGGGATTTAGATCAAAAAGAGGCATGATCAATTTGGTGAAAGTGAGTTAAGCTTGTTACTTCCATTTTCCTCTTCATTGAAGAGTTTTGTCTATGCAAAGAACAATCTGTGAATTAGTATTTGATATCATCGCGTAAATGCAAATATCATATGAACTGCGAAAGCTGGTGCTTTATACTAATTTTCAATTGTTCGGAAATATGCGGAAGGAACAGTCAGACGTATATCAGGTGATTGACCCCTATGAACAAAATTCCTGCCACTGACATCGTGGGTCCGGCTCAACCGCCTCCGCACCGGTGTCGGACGTTTCCGCTCCTGCTTTGCACATATGGAGTATGGCCACTTCTACAGCCTGCGAGTGTGGCGCAGAAGATCAACCGTTCTCCATGTTGTCTTCCGATACCCAATCCATCAACCTCCCCTTGGATTGCACGCCCTGACCATTCTGGATGATGAGACAATTGATTGTCTGCTCAACACCTGCCCAAAGATCTAGTACGGCCAAGCAGTGGACTAAAAGAACTGCTTCAAACAATGAAGATGAAGCAGCTTGTGCTTGTGTGCTGTGGACATTCCCATCTAAATCGTCCTCATTGTTCAGTTTTTTACTTGTTGAACAAACTAATAGGTATAAAAAGTTTTGTTTCTTTCCCCACAGTTTTTCCTCCCCAATTCCTCCCTGGAGCACATTTTCTCCCCGGGATTAAACATTCCTCCCTTAGTGAGCCAAGTTGCTCCCGTTTGAGAACCACTGGTCGAGAACAATCTATTTGCTATGCATCATAGAAGCGGTGAAAATTGAAATTTGCACCTTGGGGAAGATGTTTCTTGTGTGCTTTGGCGTTAGTGCTAGGAGGAAATTAAAAGTATTCGAAATTCGTTAACAGATATGACAAACTTTAACATTCGCATTTTGAAAATTCCAAAAGAAAAAGACGCTTGCCCCATTTTGGTTTTAATTAAAGCAACCACTGATTGTTTAACGCGCGATCCTTGAACCTTTGAGGCTCTGGCTGGTTTAAAAAAACTTGCGACGCCTAAAGATGACCATTTTTTTCTGATTTCACATCTTCTTGATTTCAATAGATTGACGATTCGGGAAAATTTGTTTTATTTTCCCAATTTATGAATGCATTGTGACTTGGAAGTTTGAGGAACGCGTTGTAGCGGCATAAATATATTTTGTTTGTTTTCGTAAAACCAGTAACCAAACATTTACATTGCATGTCAATATGACAATGGTGATGAGATGAAACGTTCTTCAGTTAGTTTTTCTGCGTTTCACGTCTTTTAGGAGAGATTTTCCTGAAGGTGTATAAAAATCTTTTGTTAAGGTACATTACTTCTTTTTCGTTGCTTAGTTTTCTTATATTACCAACACTTTGAGGGTTTCTACCTTTATAGCCTGTAAAGAAAAAGAGTTTCATTAAGACTAAATTCTGCATAATAAAATACCAAGATGAGGTTTCAACATTGTTGCTAGTTTCCGACAAATTCTGCGAGATATATTTCAACATCTGGCAGTTATACTCGCACCCGTCATGTGTTGCGTGGAAATCTAAACAAATAATACAACATATTTTCATCTACACCACATTTTATTAAAATAGACCTTTCTAAAGCTTCCCTAAAGCGAAACACGAAGATGGTTGCCGACACTGAAAATTGCGACTACTTGATCACATAAAAAGATCGATCTTGCATCAAATACGGTTACGCATATACAGTTGCGCAGTAAAACAAAAGAGCAAAGACGGTTCTTGATTGGTCTGCATAAAATAAGAATTCGCAAAACATTGAAAACAGTTGCGGACCAAAAGAAATCTTGTCCTAGAACGAAGACAGACGAGTACAGTCCAAAGCTACGTGACCGTCTGCAAAAGGCATTGTCAAAAAAAGGCTGTTCTACCTTGCTAAACTCAAGTTAGTTTGGCAATGCAAAAAAATAAAAAAATGAAACAATTTCTGGGAAGTTTATATTTGTGTTCAGGATCATAGCTAAATAAAAGCTGATGATAGCTATGTAGTAGCCGAAATGTATGTTTCATGAGATGTATGTGTTTGATTCTTAGTTTGTGAAACGATTCCTTTCGATAGACAGAGTTTGTACAAACAAAACAAATTTTTTGAAGTCTCAAAGGTTTAGCGTGTTGCACACAAAAGCTACACTTGAGATGCTGCAATGTAAGATACCACCACAGTTTCAAAGGTTACGTTGTTGAAACACAAAGCACATTATTTCTTTCGGTATAGTAGTTTCACTCCAAATCAAGATATTATTAAATATTCCCACTTTAAGTTAAATTGATAGCATTTGGCAAACGCTTTTATTGATTCTTCTTCATGACCGCTTTTTCCTTTAAGGCGGATCGCGAGAGCAGCAAGCCAAGAAGGACTGGATATACCTCACGGTTTCCAACAACCACTGATGGTCCTGCTGGCTCCACACCAACACAGGACCAGGTCCGGCCGGAAATGTAGTCCCTCCATTTGGTCTTTCGTCGACCTCTGGCCCCCTTTCCCGTTGGCATAGCCAGCAGAACTCGCCTCGCCGATCTTACCTGGGCATTCTTGCCGCGTGGCCGAACTAACGACGCTGAGGTCTCTCTATCCGGAGAAGCTTATCGATCGGCATGCAAGGCTTTACGAATTTCACCGCCGGGCTTCGTCGCGAATTTTCACACCGTAAATTCTTCGCAAAGGACCATCTCTACCGCTTGTACTTGAGATAGCACTCTTTCCGTCATTATCCATGATTCTACTTTAAATCACATTCGAGAATGTTTGGCATATGTGTGCATGTTGAGGTTGAAGGTGTTGCGCCATTCCCTACAGTTGATACAGATATGCGACCCAAACTCAAGGAGTATGGAGCGGTGTGACCGGCCAGGAGGGCCATTGTGGCCTAAATGATATCGGAAGACTACTGCTGCAACTGTGCTGTACCAACACACTGCTCGTCATCGATACTTTTTTCCAACACAGAGCTTTGCAATAGTACACATGGTGCAGAGAATCTTTGGATCAACGGTCAGTCATTGACTTCTCTAACGTTTCAGGTGATCTGTTCAAATCAGTGTTAGACGTTTGTGCCAGTCAAGATGCAGAACTGTCGACGGATGACCACCTGGTGATCTGCAACGTACGTCTGGAAAAACCAGCTGGGAGTACACATCCTACAAGACCAGGAGGTTCCACCGATTAAAGTAGAAGGCTCTGGCAGAAAAGAATGAAAGAAATACATTCGCAGACTTTTGTACTAGGCGTAGCACTACAAACCAAACTTTACTGTCCAGCAAATATTTGAGAAATCTTGGGAATATGCCAAAGACGTCTGTACATGTTTTGTGGACCTCGAGAAAGCATATGACTGGGTTTCACATGAAAAGCGTTGTGGAGTGTTGCGGGAATGCAGTAATGACAGCCGTTGTTTCTAGTGTTGCAACTTCTCTGCTGGCGTTGGGCTGATGCGCGATTCACCACGAACGGAATGTGCGTGATGAACAATACCATATTTACGTGGCGCGAACAAACAATAATAGAATGATATCGTCGAGTGAACTCTATTGTTGCTTGCTGTCACAGTGCTTTGCGCACCTGCCGCTCGGGCTTTCTAATCGCAACACTAGCCATCACGTCACTGTATTTCTGTATTTTGGTCACATGGCTGAACCATAGCAGCTGAGATCTTTTTATTGCGAAAGGTGGTTTGACATTCTGCGTTTTACGAATTTATAGCTGCGCACGTTGTCGCGAAGTGTCACTCCGTGAACTCTTCGCAAAAATCCCATATGTGCCGCTTGTACTTGAGATAATATCCTTTTTTCCATTACCCAAGACTCATTAACATAGCTGAGGATAGGAACAAAGACAGATGTACAAACTGACAACTTTGCGATGTTTGAAAGCCCCGTTTTGTTAACACAGAACGATGAAGTTCACTTAACGCTTTTTGCGTTACCAATCCGTGTATCAAACCGATGACCGAATGGAATAGTTACTGATTTTTTTCTTTGTTCTCTCCTCAGGATAATCGGATAAGCTAACTACAACCCGATGAAACATTGTGGATAAGCATTCCTGTGCACTTTCGATTTTTTAATTAATGTGATACCGACTTTGTGTCCGACAGAAACAGACCAACCAAAAAATAATGAAAAATGAATAAAAATAATCACCTGTTGTGCCTTCCGTTATTGGTGAATATCATTCCAAGATACGTGAACGTCTTGTCCTGCTGCAGTATATTGCCGTTTACTTTCAGGGGGCATTGACTTGGGCTTCTTATATGGCATAATACCACCCGGTAACATGCTTTCACGAGATCGAATAAACATGGGTAGACGTCATTGTAGGCATACCATATTTTCATGATTGAAAACCGGGATGCTTCAGAATAACGAGTTTTATCAGACGAATGTGGTTCATATCTTACTTGGAATATGCATCTATTTTCGCTATATATTGCAACGGTTTCACCTCAAGCGATTTAAATTCAAAAAGCTTCACTTTTACACCTAAATCAGGTACAAAGTAGCGAACCATAACGAACAATTTTACCCTTTTTTCCAGTGACTCCGGAACAGGGGTAGGGGCTAGGGGCAGTAAAAGAGTTGATGGCAATGAAAACTTCTAAAAACAAATCGTTACCAATAATGCTTGTTTCTGTTCAGCAACAATGCTGACCTTAAAAATAATAACAGATAAATTATAGAAAACTATACTCTGAAGTTTCTGGGTGTGTGAATTTCTGCAATATTGCAATATGTTCCAAGTCGATCTTAATAAACCATAGAACTACCTAGCAGGCTGTGATTGGTCTGATATTTCTATAAAAAGCCACCTCCGCCCCCTTTACCTCCTCCCTCTGAAAGGGCAAAGGGCAGTGTACCCGCTCTCCAGTGTCCCTGCTCTTTTCTGTTCGAAGCATCAACAGTAAGCGAAACAAAATTCACTTTATGTAATTCTTGGCGTAATTCAGCAACAAGCATCGGGACAATGCAATCAACAATTACTGTTTCACATTTTGTTCCTGCAATGGCAAATTTAGGTTAAAAATTTGGAAACTAGCTCAGAGTTTGCAATCAGAACTTTTAAAAAACTGTTCGTAAATAGCAGCGTGATACAAAAAAGTAGCTTCTTTCGCTGTTACGAGTAGAGACTCATCAGAATGAACAGCTTGGAAGAAGTGCTTCACACGAGATGACAACATTGCTGTCTCAACAGAAGATTTGTGTTTTTGGTTTCCAAGTGGTTGACAATATCTGAGTGTTCGCCATGGCTAATTGCAAAAATAGCTAATTCTAATTCAGCACAGTTATTTTTAGACAAGGTTCAGATCGAAGCCTAAGGAAGAAACTGTTAGGTAAAGAAAAATTACATAGGCCGACCAGTATCTTCAGAGTGGTTCAATAAAATGAGAAAATGATGAATGTTTTTTTAATTATTTGAAAATTGCCAAAAACATCGCGGGCCGCACGAAACGCCCTCGTGGGCCATAGCGGGCCGCGTGTTTGAGACCCTGATCTAACACAACGAAACAAGAAAAAAAACAAGATCTCACATCACTCTTCAGCAAGTTGGCTAAACACACCAATCACAGCCTGCTAATGCATATGTAGGTAGGGCGATGCTGGCTGACTGAATGCCTAACCGGGAATTTTTGGTTGACTGACCGGGACGCCGGGACAAAGCCTTTAAACCGGGACTAGGCTAAAACGGGACGTATGGTATGCTTAGTCCTTGGCATACATCCAAGGATTTTCAAATACTTGCTGGAGAGTGAAAATTAGGTCTGTATTGCTAAATCCAGGTCGAAAATTGCACAGGGCATCCTTCAGTTATGGTACAATTATTTCATGGCATCTTTTGTCAAGCGTACTTTTAGCGTACATTTTTCTCGGAAGGCTAAGCAGAGAGATGCCTCGGTAGTTGTGTTGGTTCCTGACCTTCTTGTGCATGGAGATAATTAATCCAGTATATCAAGCTTTCGGTACCTTTCGAGAAGTCTATGCCACTTGAAACATAGGAGACAGCCAAAGAACGTCTTCTCTCTTCAAAGGTTAGAGGATGTCAGGTCGGATTTCATCGCAACCTGCAGTCTTCCCAGCTTCCGGTTTTTGAATACTTCTTTTACAATGATGGCACTTTCCTTCCCCAAATGCATATCTTGTGTGTCCGATGGTATGCCGGTGGTTTACCAGAATACTTTGTTGACTTTCCAGTAATTGGAATCCAGTTTATGGCCGCAATTTTTGCAGAATTACATTTAGGTGCTTTTACCAGTGTTTTTTTAAGGTTTTTCGAAGGGTGTCGTGGTGGAGCTTTAGGGTGTCAATACGGTTTTCCCTTCTATGTCTGACACTTTTATCTGATTTTCATAAAAATGCAAGTTTCAATACACCTAATTATTTGAACACGACATTCACTTTTGACAAAAAAAAAGACAATTTTATAAATAGAAAGCTTCAGTGTACATATTCATTCCTTCATTCATTTTCTTGCCCGCTTTTCCTTTGGGGGGGAGGGTCGCGGGGGGGCAGCAGCTCTACGTGGACCCGAAATACCTCACGATTAACAGCAGTCTCACAAAGTCCCCTCGGTCCACACAAGGTCGAAGATGTAGTCACGGCACCTGGTTCTTGGACCTCTCGACTGATGTCCCACCGATGTAGCCAGCAGGACTTGCCTCGTATATCTTTCCTGGCCGATTCTGGAAACATGGCCAGACCACGTAGCTGGGATCTTTCGAATCGGAAAAGTGGCGTGACATTCCGCGCTTTACGGATTTCAAACCTGTGCATTTTGTCACGAAGTGTCACACCATGAACTCTTCGCACAAATCCCATCTCTGCCGCTTGTTCTTGTGAAAGTATTCCTTTAGTCGTTACTTGAGGGTGATGACCACAGACGAGAATCGAAACAAAGACCAAACGGAAAGCTTTGCGATCTTTGAAAGCTCCAGTTTTCACCACGGAGCAACAAAGCTCACGTAGAACTGCGTTTGCTTTCGTAACACGAGTATCAATCCCTTTGTTCCGATTTCCGTAACTCGTGAATACCACTGCAAGGTAGCCTACTGAGGTTCTTACATTTCACCTGCTGCAGTGTATTGCCGCTCACTCGTTGCATACACTGCTTTGGGCGTCTTGAGGGACATAATACATCGGTCTTTTTAGTGCTGAATTTCGTACCTGCTTGGATGCAGGCAGATGAAAACCGTTCAAGTGCATTTTGAAGGCCCTGTTGAGAAGTTGCTAGCAGTACCAAATCGTTCGCAAAAGCAAAGGATAGATTCTGCAGTTCTCAAAGGTGACACCCTCGTCCACTCGGCTGCGGCTGTCTATCCCTGCGGTCTCAAACTTTGATGAACCGTGGCCCCCTTCCAAGTTTTAACTGGCGAATACTTAATATATCGTGACACTTGGGTTATGCAAAATCGCGGCAAAGCTACCTAGTGAAGGCCTCTATTTGTGGCCCCCATGGGGGGCCGAGGGTCCCATTTCAAAACCCTGGTTCTATCCAATTCATAGGTCTCCAAACTGTTTGGGAGAGGACCACATAAGCCATTACACAACAGTTCGAGGGTCGGACATCTGAAACAATGTAATTGTTTCGGGATATGTTACATTCTACCACATCAACTCATGTTTTGTCAAGATATTATTTTTTCATGTAGGTAAAATGTATTTTGTGGCCGGACGAAATGGCTTCATGGGTCGGATTTGGCCCGCGGGATGTAGTTTGTAGACCCCTGATTTGGAATATGGTGGTATGGCTTAATCGTGAATTTTTGCGACTCAAATCACGAAATAACACGAAGCAGCAAGAGGAAATACAATAACATCAAAGATCACTAGTTGAATATGTAGTGATGAAAAAATACAAAAAAAATAAGAAATTTCACTTTTCGCAGCATAGTAATCGTGTTCTAACATATTGAATCACACAGGATTGGCGAAAGACCACCTCCTGCTGCTAGCACAAACCAAATTTTAATTGAAGACGTTGTACATGAAGCAATAAAAGTAATAAATAGCGTCAAATCAACGTCAGGTAAAAAAAGCGGAAAAACAACAACAACAAACAGTGGGGAAAAGGATGCCTAGGTACAGGGGGTAGGGTGAGTAACTATAGAGATAGATAGGAGGGAAAATAGTGGCATCAGTGCAATGTTACAGAATGTGACAAGCATATAAAATGAAGATCAAACAGAATGTGACAAGCATATAAAACGAAGATCAACAGGAAGTCTGGCAAGATAGCAGGACTTTTTGATATTTTATGCCAAATGAATAAGGCGAAGACGATTTCAATTTTTCTGGAATGTTAGACCAAATTTTCGGACCAATATACTTTACAGAAAGCTGACCCAGAGTTGTTTTCATTCTGGGTAAATAATATTTTTGCAGAGAAGCAAGTCTTGTTTGATATTTGTTTGATATTTGTGGATTGATGCAACCTCAGAAAAGTAGTTGTCAAAGTGATTAAGTAATCCACCATTATGAAAGTAGTACATGAATTTGGCAACTGACAATTCAAAAAAATTAGGTATTTCTAAAATTTTGTGCTTGGAATAGAGTACAGTTGTCTTAGTTTTGCAATATTCAAGTGTTCTCACAGCTTTATTTTGCAATCTAATTAAAGGGAGTAAAGTCGTCTTGTTGGCCTTTCCCCAGTTAAGTATCGAATAAGTTAAATAGGGATGGAAACGAGCAAAGTACACAGATTTGAGCACTGAAATGTTGGAATAGTGTTTTAATTTGTGCAACATCCCACATGATTTGGAGAGCTGTATTACCAACTTTTAAATTTGAGGCTTCCAATTAAGTTTATCATCAAGTATAACGCCAAGATACTATAAGCTGCTTTGTTTTGATATTGGGTGATGATTAATTAACACTGAAAAGTTGGTATTTTTATGGTTGTTCATGAGCATGAAATTGCTTTTGGAATAACTGATACATAATTTGTTAGCACGAACCCAGTGATCGATTTTTTTGGGCTCGTGATTTACTGTTTTTTCTAAGATTTCGTAGTATTTCCCCGAAATATCCAGATTAATATCATCAGCATATAAAATAGTATTAAAGTTGGAGGCTTTCACAATGTCATTTATATACATAAGCAGTAAAGGCCCAACAACAGATCCCTGGGTCACGCCACACGTCACATTAAAAAAGAAGATTTAGTATCTCCTATTTTAGTACACTGAAACCTGTTGTCCAAGTAGGAAGTAGTTTCAGGGGGCGCATCATCTAATCAGCAGCTTAATTTCGCCAGTCACTATTTCTCGTTCGCGTAACTGACCGAGGGTGCAACCGTCGCTTGAACATCTTGAACTGTCGTATCTTAAACTATTTTATTCAAAAACTGGGAATCTTTCATTGTAAGATGGCATTGACTACTGCGCACGTCGATAACTAACCGCACCTCTCCGACACCTGCTCGCTGTGTTGAAGCATTTTTTTATCAAAAACTGTATGCAATGTCACAGGTCAAGGATCTATAAAAAAAAACTTATGAAACATATCGCCAATGCACTATGCATCATTTTGCGAAAACACAAACCAGATATAACAGTTGCAGCAAGCATTCACTTCCTTTTTGCAAGTTTTCAGTAACAACAACTAACCCCCGGGAATTTTTCATTTGTTCAAAACAAACGAAGCACAAAAAATTCGTGGCGTTGCTTTTATACGAAAGTACAAAACATTTCAAATTTCAAATGCGTCATAAGCCATACTTTGATCCAAAATAGCCACAGCATTGCTTCAACCTGTAACTGACCACGTTGTGGAAATGCATACCGGGTTTCAATCCGATAAGCAAATATTCA
>JGI24021J15306_10007236_pt1 | contig 13499 bp, 7 predicted proteins | sample Ectturendosymbi1_FD_15306 | JGI IMG/M metagenome (IMG submission 15306) | reverse complement strand
TCATTTTTTTATTCAGTCTAATTGCACATGTGCTGCAGTGTTTTTCACTTGGAATTACATTTGGAGGTAGATTTTTCAGTTTCTCATAGCTACAAAGGACCCCCAATTATTTTGTCCTTTGCTTGTTTGGAATTAAATGGATCACTGCAATTTCTTCATTGCTATGAAAACTTAAGCAATTCTTGCTCATGAAGGAAACAAATTGTTTGGTATGGTGTATTAATCATACTTTGCAAGCCAACATTTTGTTATCTTCCTGTCTTACCAGTGATATATTCTGCTGAGTGGTATGTTTTTTTCTGGTTACAGGGGTTGACATCAGTGAAAAATCTAACTTACTCACCGATATTGACATGTTAACAACCTTAGGTACCTTAAAAAATACATTTCCTATCAGAATATGGTGTAGGTAACATACATTCAGTTGGGTACATAACCTTTCAACATTGCCATTTCACCATGGAAATATACTTTTGCCATGTTAATTTGACCTTCTGCAATGTCCTAAAAACAAACTGTAACCTTAACCCTGGCATTGAAGTTGTGCATGGCAAAATGATGGCATTTAAAAGACTTGATCTGCATTTGATTTGCATGAACTTAACCAAAATTGTCTACATACACTAATTTCAATTTTTTATTACTCAAAAACAAAAAAAATTACGTATTCCATATTTTGATATATTGTAGGTAACAAATAGGTTGTGATATCCGATGGTCATCAGCATTTTTAAATTTGATCCATGGGGTCAATTTCAAGGTCAAAATATAGGTCAAAAGGTCATCATCCCAAAATTTACTCAGATAAAAAATGGTGTCAGATTTAAATTCCTGGCTTTTTCCCCTTTTCAAAGATACTTTACTTTTCCAGATTGGACCACTAGTTCAAAAGATAAGGGGTTATGAAGTTAGTCGCCCCCTTTATTTTCACTAAATTTTCAAAAAATTAATCCCCCATATCTCGGAAACTGATTATCTGATCAACAAAAACTTTTAGATTTGAGGTTTGGGGACCGAAACCAACATATATGCCAAATTTCATTAAATTCGAAAAGGGTAGGGTTTAGAATTGTCTTTTTTTGGGTGATCTGGCATGGAATGACCCTATGCTCTGAGAAGCAACTGACATGTTAAGAATTAGTCCAATATTTTATAGAGGTCAGCCATTTTCCTTGATAATGTTTTTAGTCTTTCTAAACCAAAAAGTGGATACGTTTGTTTAGACACTGATTTTATCTGATGTGGCACCTGTGAATATTAGCACTTTTGCCATTTTATGAGGTAGACGTAATGTTGTGGCAAAATTGTTTAGCTATGGTATCTTGACTGTGCAGTTGTACCTAATAAGGTATGTAGGTCACATTTTTCATTATTCAGCCATGTCTAAACTTCCACCCATACTGACATTATTCATTTCACTGATATTAGTCCGTATGATTTACATTACAGTGTACATTGTATGTATTCATGTGTTCAGTCCTTATTTGTATCAACTGCGCATGCTAATTAACTTGTACCCTGTGAAGAGTTCTATATTTATTACTGGTTAATGGACCTTGGATGCTAGACAAACATGTAAAGAAAAATAGAAAATAAATGACAAGGATAATGTTGCGACAATGTTCTCATAGAAGTTGCTGGCTTAGGTTGATCATTTGTAACTCAATGTTTTCAACAGTTATTTGTGTTCTGACATCAACAAATCATTAGTTGACTAAAGCCAAAAAACAAAGGTTTTCTCACATGCCTAATCAATCAAAACACTTTTCATTTGAAATATAATCACATGGTTTTGCTTAAAATGGAAAGAAAAAATTGACATTATAAATTTTGAAATCTCAATGCTAAAGTCCATGTTTAATTTTGTGTAATAAATAAGGCAACCAAAAGCCAATAAAGTCAAAATTTTTCTGCCTTTTTTAAAGTTTATGAAATGTCCACAAACGAAATTTCACGCTCATATCATGGGCAAATCCCAAGTTATTAGGTCAAAAAAAGTCAAAATTTATCATTAGGTCAAAATTTGTCGTTGGGTCAAATTTTTCTTGTAATGCAGTTTTTTTCTCTATCGATATTTCATTTAAAGTACAACAACAGATATTGATATGCTTTTGCAAGTTCAGTTGCAATTCTGTAATAATAAAGGGTTTGTTGCGATTTCTGATGTGACAATGTTGTTTGCCCACTACTGGACGATTTAATGTTATATGTAGGAAAGGCATGGTAAGGCAAGAAACGTGGTCTTTGGTTTGGTAAATGCTCATCCATTATGCATATATAATCGTGTTTCAACTTCATGATGTTCTCAGGTGTTGCTCAATTGTAGTTGTTAATGTACTCATCAATACATCATCCCCAAAACTAAACAAACAAATTTTTCAAAATTTTCAAGCATGCAGTGCATGACTATGTTTCTGAATTAACCTCAACACCTAAGGCTAAAGTGTTTTGCAACTGCAAACGCAGAAAATTTATAGGTCAAAATGAAGTCAAAATTTGTAAATTATAAAGTCAAAATTTTACGTTTTTAGGTCAAAAAATTGGTTGCCCTGATAATAAATTTTGTTCAAGTGACAAAACTGTTACACCCAGTGCAAAAGTTATTTTCTTCCTTTGTAAAAATATCTTAAATATTTAAAGTTAACTGTTTTTGTTAGATATTTAAATATAGTGAATTTTAATTAAGGAAGATATGAAATTTTACACATACATTTGTTCAAATAAATGTGTTTGTAGCAAATTAAAAAATGTAATTCAACTGTTTTTTGACCTTTATTTTGTTAAAATCAAGGTCAAATTTGAAAGCCTGATGAGTAAGGCTGTGATATTAGAATTTTCTATGGTCATGTAAAGCTAACCATGGCTTTATCAAAGGGTTAATAGCTTTTCAGGTTTCCTGAATCATAAACTACTGGAAACAAATTTGGTGACATCAAGAAAATCAACACTAGCAATTTAATAACTCAAACTATTCTGTATATTCTATAAAAACACAAATAACTCAAAATATTCTGTGTCTTGGATTTGTTGTCTCAGATAAAAATAAATTTAGCAAAACAACACTGGTGATGTTAATAACTTCACGGTCAATTGAAAATGTGTTAAGTGTACAATAATTACTCTCCTCATGTGAGACAAGCAAGAAATCCATCGGCAATTTTTTAATAGGAAATTGATTTCACTTAACACTATGCATTGTCTATTCTGAAACCTTATTAAATTTGAAATTGACCTCATGTGAAATCGATTTCCTATTAAAAGTTATATGATAGATTCCTTGAATATCTCACATGTGCGGAGTAGTTAGTTGAATACTGATATGCACAAGTTTAAATCACCACAAAAATATGAAAGCAGAGTCCAGTTGGCTAATTCCTCAAACGCTTGCAGCAAACCTAGACCTTTCAATTGTAGTGTACAGTAAATGTCATGAGGTTTTAGTGGATTTGCTTGCAAGTTAGTTATTGAAATTGTAGACTGATAACATTTCAGATATAATAATACCACAGCATAATTCCAGTGACCAATTCTTTTCAAATGTTTTTTCCATAACTCCTGAGTTTCTGAAAGACTTTCTGCCATTTTTTCTTTCTGTCAGGCTGCAATTAATTCCATGTCAACAGCTTGTGGAATCTTTAACAATAAGATCAGTGTGGCTGCTGATAATACTGCATCACCTTTTTCCGCATCTATGGTAAAAATTTGCAAAGCAATCATTATGAAGTAGAAGACAGTATTTTAATTCAATTAAAAACAGTTTTTCTGCAATAGGAAGATACGTGGTTCAGACAACGTTGGCCTTGATTTAACTAAAGCAATGAAATATTCATATAAGTTAATTTTTGATTGGACTTAGAACAGGTACAAAGTGTCTGGCAAAGATGCTTGAATGTTTCTAAGGTTAAAGCAAACCAATGCCTTGACACTAGTGGACCCCATAGTCTTTGGATGCTTGGTTAAATTCACAATCTTATTGGCGTCTGTGAGCCAGACTATTTTGTGTATTGAAACAAAACAAAAAACTTTCGGTTCCTGAACATTCCCTCAAAATCCAATCAATCCAACAATTAATTGGACATTGTTAATGACTTTATTTTTGTTATTTGCTTTGCTTACCCTTACTCCTCTTGTAAACTTCATAGCACACTATATCAATGCTCTTCAATTTTTTTGCCATGGTGCCTTCTATGATATCCTAGAACCTTCTATACATCACCAGTCACTATGACTAGGCAGGGTATCAAATACTGATACTTTACAAAGTCACTTGCAAGTAACAAAAAGTACTTCTGACAAAAATTTTCAAACTTTTAGATGACACTTACGCCCCAGCTTTAAATGCCTACTACAATTTCACATGTGAAGATTGGTTACTTGAAAACAGATATGTGCAAGTTTGAATCATTGCATAAAGATGGAAGCAGAGCCCAGTCAGCTGATACCTCAAAAGCTTTTATCAAAGCTAGAGCTTCCAGTTGCTTACTACAATTAAGGAAATTGGCAACACTTTTGCGAGCTAATGTAGAACCTGCAGCAGTCTAGGCAGCAAACACACTCGAATACAATATTAAGATAACTTCTAACAGAAAAAGCACCTATGATGGAAAATTTGTCTGTGTCAATGTTTGATTGTCGATGTTGTTCGCCAAGTGTAACATTACAAACATATGGCCTAGGTTTTATGTAAATCACTTTCATTTCACGTAGTGCAAGAAAACTCAAACTTTTGAAGCTGATCTTTTGATCAAAGCAGAAAGCTTGGTTTATTTTGGTTTCTAAAGCCTACAGGGATAAAAGAAAACTTGCAGGGTGGATTGAAGCCCCTTGAAGGCCTGGCCTCACCTTGGGGGCTACTGTCTTACACAATTGTTTTTGTAAGTTTATTTTTTACTTTTTTCAAAAACAGAGATGTAGTGGGGTGGGAGTGTGTTCCCACACCTTTCTGCACTAGTTCTGTTACTTGAAGGTGTGGGATCCAAGCGATGACATTAAAACATAGCTGCGATCTCACAGATTTGCTAGCCACATGCAGATTCACACTGCTAGTCCAAAGCTGTTTTTTTTTTCGCTGAGACAATTTGGTCATTTTTCGCTGAGACATTTTGGTGACTGCAACATTTTGTTCATTTGTCACACAGTTATATTAAAACTTGCTGTAACAATGTTTTTTAACCTATATTTTCAAACATTTTGACCGAAATGACTTAATTTTTTTTCAGTCATTTCAAAATCATTTTAGTCATAAGACCGAAAAAAAAACAGGTCCAAAGTCTGCAGTGAAACAGGAAGATCCAGTGTAGAAATTATTATGGGCGAATGTTCACTTTATTTGAATTATTGGTGGTATTCCCACACCTCTGGTCAAAAGTGTTTGTATCAGCTTAGCCTTGTCTGATCTTAATTGGTTTTGTTGCAACTAACTCTGTCTGTGTTGCTGGTTGTAACAGCAAATATGTTTGCTTTTTAGAACCAGGTGAGATTAGGTGTAAAGATAAGATCCTGCTTTTTGAGTTACTGTACCTGCCATGTAACAAACAAGTTCGGTGTAATGATGTAATCATTTCTGAACTATTACATGTGCTGTCATTAATGAAAGCACATATGATTCATGTTAACTTATTTATTGCAATTAGAAGTTTGCTTCCTCACAGATGGTAGTGTTGCAGCCACAATGCTGCATTGCCTTGAGCACCTAAAGTGAGAGTCGAACCGATGACTCTCCATGTAACAGCAACAATAGAGTTTTCTCCACTCACCTAGGTAGATTCTAGTATTGCTGCTTTGAATTGAATGAACTATGTGTCAAATCACAATGCCACAGTAGGCATTGGCAAGATTCTAAAAGTTGTCTTGCACTCTTGCCTCTGCAGCTTTCATATTCACCAAGAAGTTAATGTTGAAACAAAATTTGCTTAATGAAAACAAGGTGCTACCTGGATAGGGTACTCCATAAAAAAGCTTAATCTAAATCACTTGCATGAAATATGTTTTTTGATGATTTTAGGCATTTTGTTAAAGTCTGAGTTACTGATAGTTTTTTGAAACTCTGACAAAACTGGTTTACACTTCTATTTGCTGTAATATTTTCACATCCTATCTAGAACTCCAGCAGAACATTACACAAAAATGCATAGCAACAAACGCAGTATACCCAGTTGACAAACAGAATCATTGTACTGTGTATAACAAAGATATTATTTAGGTGTAGTTTGTTGCTACAGTCAGTTTGAAAGATGTAATATATTAACAAAGCGGTTTCTGCACAATCTAATTGTTACATGGTTTCAATCATGATTTTTTGATGTGTTAGTTCAGTGCTTTATCAACTTCTTTATAGTAGACCTGATTTTAATTTTTTCAAATCTCTACATCCCATTAAATTAATAATCTTCTCAACACCTTTCATGCATCTCTTTTTAGTTTCAAGTTTAGATTCACTTCTACAATGTAATATCTACAATACACGAAGTGGAAATGACACACAAACATGTATCTCATTTCAGGCTATGGCAGCTGAAAAACAGCATGATTGTTGCATTTGGTTACACAAAAATTAAGCAAGAGCACAGGATATTATATATGAAACAATGTAAGTGATTTTGAAGGCCAAACACCTGGTACATATCTGTACACTCCTATAAAATTCTGACACACCCAGGCATGTTCTATATATCCAGGTGACAAGTACTGCATAAGAAGTAGCCTCGTATATCATAAATGAAGAGACAGGAAGTATTCAAGCTCATTGTTAGTTAATGATGAGAACATTTTAAGATTTTTGGAAGATTTAATCTTAGGTTGTCAAATAACAATAAGCTTAATATGAATTTGAATGTCTTGCAAACTCTTACGATCACTGTGATTTACTTGTGATTTTGAAAAAACTTTGTTTGGTATTGTAGGCCAAACAATTTTTGCAATTTTCACTTTCATTGCATGTATATGTACTTGAACAATGAACTGTTTGAAGCAGGTCAGATCCAAGTGACTAATGGACTGTTTGCAAGAACTGAGCTTTTTATCCAGCATGAACTCAACCATTAAGCTTGCTAATTTTTAAGTATGATGGTTTGATTTTTGGTGTTAAATACAGAGTATATTGACAACTTCTTTTCAAATGTGCTCTTATTTTGACCTCTTGCCATTCAGCGTAAGGATGTTTAAAGGAAAAACCCAGGAGTATTTGCTGTAGTGGTGCTAGTGTTTCCACAGATGGTCTACAAATTTCTACCCATAACTAAACAGAAATGCAACAATGCAAACACTTGCAAAGTCTCTATATTTGTTTATTAGGAATTTCAGCAATTGCATTATTTTGTAATTTGCCTTGGGTGTAGTGTTATAGGCAGGCTGTTTTACCTTGATCCTTAGTTTATGAAACAATATCAATTTTCATTTTTTCAACATTCCTTTTAACCTAAACTTACTGGGTTTCTTATGCAGTTATTGCTTGGTGAAACGGTGTTGTGGACGCTTGGTGAAATAGCATTGTGCATCAAGTCAAAATTTGGAATGATTGAATGGTAAAGAGCCAGATTACGTCAAACTCTGTTCAATCTAGACTGTAATAGTCAGTGGAAACATTTGGTGCCACTGATGTGAGCAAACGAAAATGTCTGACAGTGTGGAAGAGAGACTTTTGTATTTTTCTCGACACGGCAATGTAACGGAAGTCCAAAAAGTGCTAGATGAAAATCCTTCATTAAATATTAATTATAAAGGTGAGATTGAGCTTTCGTACACAGAGGTGTTGTAATGACTTTCACAGGTGTGGTTAAAGCCACCTTCTGGGTCTTTAGACTTTATATATGGAGCACTTTAATGGGTAACAAGGGCCAACAAGGCCAAACGTTCAGTTACAAAGTATTTCAAACGAAACTATTCTACCTTGACTTTGACCTTAAATTCACAGCTTGAAGCGTCAGTGTTTTCTTGCATCACAGGTGAATGCAAAAGCACCAAGTTCTGGACTGCACTACATCTTGCCAGTTACTTTGGACATACAGATGTGGTGGAGCTGCTGTTGAAGCGAGGAGCAAAACCTGATGTTGCAAATGATACAGGAGATACCCCTTTACATAAAGCTGCTTATACCACTAGAGAGGTGCAGCACTAAATCTTTCAGCATTTTTGTCTGGTAGTGTTTAGAACACAGGGGTTTCCAAAGTGGGGTACATGTACCCCTAGGGGTACATTTGCTTATCTGAAAGGGTACATTTAAAGTTAGCAAGAGAAGGGAAAAAATATCTTTATACAGAATCTTATACGTATTTCAAATCACTTATACATATACCAGTAGCTGTTATTTTCAAAAATCATTATATGTTTATTGGTAAAAATATTTTTGTTATTTTCCTCAGCCTTTTGGTCATACGAAAGTTTAGGGGTACATGCACATCAATCAAAATGCTGAAGGGGTACATGGCCAGAGAAACTTTGGAAACCCTTCGTTGAGAACAATTCAGTAATTTAAAATATTTAAAGTATCAACAGCTGAAAACCTGAAAATAGCAGATTGGTTTGCTTGTCAGTTATCATTTACTATATAACAGTAGTACAGTTGTTAAGTTTCTATATTCTTTTGCTTTTGTTGAACACAAATCTTGACTTTCTTTTTCTGCAGGATGTGGTCCATTGCCTACTACAGCATGGAGCAAGCTCAACACTCGTCAACGAGGAGAGAAAGAAACCCTCTGGTGTGGCGATCAATGCCAACATAAAAAGTATTCTCGAAGGTTAGTGCTGACATATTCCTCGAGCCTTACCACCGCCATTTTCGGAAATTGTCCGGTGCCGGTAATAATTTCAATTTATTGAGAATTTCGTGTGGCAGATTGCATCAGATTATGTTGTTATAATTTGCAAGCAATTATATATCAGCCACTAAAATTTCCGCTGCCTTCATTAAGACCGCTTGTCTAAAGAGTTTTTTCCAAGCAATTCATTATTATCAAGTTGTAGCGGTAACGAAAGCCTCGGCCTGGGAATGATGGAAGTTTCTAACAACAATCCAATCAAGTTTTTACTGTTAGCACATTACTTCTTAACCTGGGTTCGATGGAACACCTGGGGTTCGACGGAGCCGTTTCAGGGGTTCGACGAAGGTCATCTGAAACATGACTAAAAGCGTGGGACTACTGTATAATCAAATATAAACTGTTGAATGGTTTAACTTCAGTGACCCATTTTTACTTTAAGTTATGGGCAAAAATGGGGTCGACAAAATCTTGGAAAACTGCGTAAGGATTCAACGTGTTTGTAAAGGTTAAAGGTTAAGAACCACTGTCCTAGCACGTCATCTATTTGCGTTTATTTTTTCCAACTGGAGGATGGCAAATGCGGTGATGAAAATGTAAGGTTTAGTGGCGAGCGTTTCCAGATTTGCGGTGAATTTAACCTTCGTTGTCTGCAGCTGCGGAAAAAGTTCAGTTCATGAAACACACGAACAAGTTTTTCCAATATGTTAAAGAAGGAAGAGTGGAAGAAGTCGAAAAAATCGTAAGTTTTCGTCTCTTGCTCGAAGCTACTACTTGTTTTCTTCAAACAGTGAGTGACGTTTGGGAAAAAGTCAAAGCTTGAGATGAACCTTTTGTAGTTAACAGTTTTTTTGCATTTTAAGCAACCTTGGGAATTCATGTTGGGTTTGATTCTCAAGGAACACAGCGGCGGTTGATCCAAAGGATATTTACTCTGTTCAATTTTAATTTGTAACTTCTCACTTGCACTGCTTTAAACAGTTTCAGATCGCGGTTGTGTGTTCTTCCAGAAAACGTCTGTTATCGTCAATACTAATGACGCTATTGTCTGAGTGATGTTTCTGTTGCTGTTGTACTGCAAAAGTGAAGATATTCTCAGCAACTTTATTTGCTGGGCGGTTTCCATTTCACTGATGAGGCTCAGTGTCTTGTTATTGTCCGATGAGAACTAACTTAAAGCACTTGCTTTCGACATAGCGCCGCTGGTCGCGAACATTTAACTATGTTTGCTTTTGTCATTACACCCGGCGGTCATGGCGCTTCTGCTTTGTTCAGTAACTGCTACGATTTAGATTTCGCATCGATCGCTTTCAAAGCCGTTGTTGCCAGTTCGCAACAATAAAGCTTCTGTTTTTGGTCAACTATCCTTAATTTCAAGAAGGCCAACGACCTGGTGCAAAGCATCACCTGTCGGACGGTGTTTTGAGAAGTACTGCGTGCCAATAGCTGTTTCTAACTGCAACACTCTCCCATAAAAACTAGGAGATGTAAAGGTAAAAATAGTTGTTGCATTTTGTTCCAGATCTCCGACACGTCCGTCACGCTTGACATCAATTCGAGTGACGAACGCGGCAACACTGCACTGCATCACGCGGCGATGCGTGACCAACGACCTATGACCCTGATGCTGCTGCAGTACGGAGCCGACACTACGAAGTCAAACAAAGAAGGTGAGCGCCGGCATTACGACTTTTTCGCGTTTCATGTTCAAGAAATATTCTTCCGCGCGCGTGTTTTCCAAACTGGTGACGTACGTTGTAATTGATGACGACATAAAGTTGGTGCGCGCGGTCGTGGAAGGAAGTCACGTGTTTCTTGTCAGGGCAGTGAGCCAGCCTGGTTGTCGAATAATTACATCACGCCAGGTTGTTTACGATCTATTGTAGTTGTTGCTCAAGTCACAGCATCCACAAATGTCCACCTTCTTCGTGATCTTAACATCCTCTTAAAATGTGTGAAATCCTTCACAGTTATTAGTTAACTAGCATTGGAAAGCATAGATCAGAATATACATAAGCTTTTTAGAGATGTTATGAGACCCTGTATTTAATACAAGTCCTCCAACTGGATCGTCGAGTTTTTCAGATCACGCTTCTGTGTTTTTGCGCACCACACTACTGTACAACCAGGGTTTTTTAAGGTGTTTTAGGGACCCGATTCGGGTCCATAGGATTGAAAACCGGGTCCCTAGAATAAGAGAAAATTATCGTGGGGTCCCTAGAATCAGAGAAAATCGGGTCCCTAGAATCAGAGAAATCGGGTCCCTACAGGTCCATACCAGGTACCTAACATTTATCTTTAAAAAAACTGGTACAACTGTCCTGCACCACAGCTTTTACTCACACGTTACCCCCAAAAAGCGCCCGCAACTGACCGAGACCCTGTTCTGTTTCGGTGCAGGCGAACTGCCGCTAGATGTCAGCAGAAGCATGCAGATGAAGAAGCTTCTGGAAGTGAAGCCGATGAGGCATCCGGTCAAAATCGTCCAACGCTTCGAAGGACCTCTGTTGAAGGTCTGTGGTCGATTGTTGTTGTTACGCGAGTTGTTTTTCTGCGTTAATCTCAGCGAATAATTTGCACTACTGTCGAATAATGATCAATTGTTTGAAAGCGCGATCACTAGCGACCACTAGTGGAAGAGCAGCTTACGTTTTGTTCATGAAAATGTTGACCGTTGATTGGAAGCAAAGTTGCTGCTTATGTTTTTTGGAACAAATTGAATGAGACGGTATTTTTCGAGCTTAAATGTGTAACGATTGTTACAGGATTTGAAACGAATCACTTGGATTTGTTTCCTGTTTACGGACCTGAAACAAAGGTTCATTAGTTCACGTGTTTCAGACAATATGATAAATATCTTTCGTGGTTTCCTGTTCTGAAAAAAATTCTGAACGACTTTTGATTAAACGATTAAATGCTGTTTCGCTGCCCTGTTCAGTGAAGCGTGACTTCCCTCAGGATGTTTCGTCCAATCAGAATGCGCAGCATTTGTAAAATCAGGTAGTGACGAACGTTCCAGAAGCTTCTTTAATTTATCTGCTCAGCTCGCGAAGCACTAGAAGCAAGTTTCGAAATGTGGTTTTTATCATTTCGTTGCAATCAAAAATAATCAACTGCCTTATTTTAGCGAAAATTTTCCCGAGTCTGGGTGTTTTTCGGCCATTGACCGATATTTTTTTGAAATGATCGAAAAAAGTTAAAGTAACTTCGGTCATATTTTCCTTTTTCGGTCATTAAAAGCTGTCGGAAACGCTTTTAGGCTATCACGGACAAACGATCGAAATATCTGAACGGAAAGAAAAACCCGGAAATCCTGATAACTGTCCGAGGAAGCCTTCTCGCTTTTTGTGGCAAACCTCAAGCATACTTGTTGCCTCAAGTCAACCAGGCCTCTGTTATTTGCAGCGAAAGCGATTCCTGGGCCCACGATGGCACTGGGTGGTGCTGGAGAGAGGGGTGATTTGTTACTACACCAGGAGGGCAGACGCCGCCACTGGGACGAAACGTCGCCTGTTCAAATATTTGACCGAAGCCAAAGTGACTGTAAGTTCCTGACAGGGCATCTGTAGCCGTTTGAACGCGCACATTGTAACTTAGTCTTTTCAGAATATCTTATGATGCAAGGACGGCTTCAACCGAAGGTGCCATCACCAATACTTAACGAAATATGCACTTATGAAAATGAACTCACTTGACCTGGTTCGTAGAAAACTGCCGCGTTGTAACTTTTCACGTTTAACAGCAGCAGGTTGTTGCGCCATCTGCCGGAAGTTCTCGCTCTTTCTCCAATTTCTCTGTTTTTCCTTTTTTTCTTTGCATTCGCGTCAGAAGTTTTAGTTTTTATGTTTCGTAGATGTCGAGGCCGAGAACATTGTGAAGTTTTGTTTCCTTTTTTGTGAAAAAAGGCTTTGTTTGATTGAGGAGGGAGTTCTTGTCTTCTGATCAGTCTTTTCTTCCAAATTCACTGCCGATACCACGCGGCGCAGAAAAGCTCGAGGCTTTCTATCACTTTGCGTTAAGTCGCTCTATTGTTGGTTAATAATAACAAAGTGTGACGTGGAAAATCACCAATGAACAAGTTGCCTGGATGAAGATAAACATTGCATTGTTTGCAACTAACACCGTTGTTGGCAACGCTTGCTTTCGACTTCACGAAACATCATCGGGCGACTGTGGGAAGGTTATGAGCAATATTTAACTTTACTAAAAAGTTTTGGGTTCACCTTAAAAGTGTTCAACCACTTTAATATTTTCATGGCAGTAAAGGCAACAAAACGAAGTTGCTATTTGCCAAGATCAGGCTCCGAAACTAATTCACTCTGAAGTAATCCTCCGGAAATCTTCTTTGAAAATTCTTATGTAATATATAAATCATTTTGCATTCAAATCGTCCCTGTTGTGCTTATTTTTTAAACAAGTACTCAGTCTCCACAAAAAGCAAATCAAGTTCATGTAACTCTACGCATCCTCAAGCCTGAAATTTCATTCAAATAGATTGTGTTTGAGTGTTTCGGGCAGTTGCGTCAGTATCTGATGTATTGAAACCCTAAGTCCAGAAAACACAATTTAAAGCAAAAACATAGTGTGACCGTCTTTTTTTCTACAAATTGAGAAGTTGAAATGACTTCTGCTCACGTGTCGCTAAACCTGGTTTGCTGGGTTCGATTCCCGGTCGGGACATACTGCAGACTCACCACCAGTGCAGCATTCACTTTGGTGCATGTCAAAGATGTCTGTGGTGTC
>JGI24021J15306_10007235_pt1 | contig 13500 bp, 7 predicted proteins | sample Ectturendosymbi1_FD_15306 | JGI IMG/M metagenome (IMG submission 15306) | reverse complement strand
AAAAGTTGAGAAATGATAATGAATCCGGATGTGGGTGTTTATCAGACGACTCCTGACAATAATTGCATATTGCTTAATTAACCAGCGGTTCCAAAACATTTGAGCGTGATTGAAATTGGAGTTTGGTGAACATCTTGCGACCCAAGCCTCAAACAGCGTATATTAACATGACAAAAATGTTACTTGATTGTATGGATGATTTTTGGCAGGAGGTTGCTAAGTTCGTTTTCAATGTCAACATTCTACTTTTTTCTCAAGTGCCTACGCTACACTGAAAACAGACACAGACAAGTTTGAAAAATTACAACTCAGGTTTAGATTTTTAATCGCCTCGGCACAACCTGTTTTCTGACCTTTTGCGAACTCGCAACCCTTATTTGGGTCGCAACCCATTCTATGGGCCTAATCGCATACTTCACGTCAAGGCGGTGTAAAGTGCGTTGCGCAGACGAAAGCCGCGGTACGCGCTGGGATGGTCAGAAAAACGAAGTTATCACCTTCACTCGAAATGATAAAATCAACACGGCTGGTTCAAGTTCCAGCGGTGAATTGCAGATAGCTTTGAATTGGCTTTGCAAAAGAAAAAAGAAAGTTGTAGTTTCTCTGCACAACTTTCTCTGTATTCTAATCTCAAGGAAAAGTAGGCCTACATGACAGCTTTCAATCATAAACTTATTCACAACTCCACCCCACAGTCCAAAGCAAGTAGAAGTGTAAGGCCGCAAATGACGGCAACGTTCCACACCTACGGGCGATTATTACATCACACACAGTATGCACATTCAAGACGATGTGTTGTACAATTCACGCCGCTACACTGCAACAATTTGAATTTACGATTCATTTGATGATTGTTGGTTTGCTAAGCACTGCACTATTTCAGTATTTAAAATGTCAAGACCAACGGGTTTCCAAAAATGGTAGAAGCACTTTCGTATTCTGCAGTTCATGAAATCTCTGAGGGGGGCCCATTTTAAAATTTAACTTGCCAGGGGGGACGACACGCACCCCTGCCCCCCCGTCAGTTACGCCACTGATTGCAGGTGTCACATTCAAGCACAGGTTTGCTGGTTCGGTATTGTATGCAAGTTGTTCAAGTGATCAGAAAAAATGAAATGATTTGCTGTATTTATTTTTAACCGGCAAGGTGGTGCAGTGGGATTGAGAGCGCGCTACTGAAGCCATTGGATTCGAATCCCGGTTAGGTCACGCCGAAGGCTTGACTTCAAGGATACTTTCGGTATCCCTGTGCTTGGCAACAGGCCCGTAGCCAGGTTTTAATGTTTGGGGGGGAAAATGCATTTTTAGGGGAAAATATTTTTTTAAATTATATGCTTGAAACAAAATTTTCTGGGCAAAAAAATTGGGGGGGAACAAAAAGTTTGGGGGGAACTACCCCTGAATGTCCCCTGGCTATGGGCCTGCTTGGCAATAACAGAAGGGTACAAAGCAAAGCTTCACGCACGGTGCTGCAGTTAGCCTGCTGCCAATGCAGCGTACACTAACAACAACAGTAGCCGCGTGGCCTGCAGCGCGCAAAGTGGAGATGGGAGATCGCAGACTACTCGTGGCACTCCACTGGGAGTACAAAGCAAGTATAATGAATCTTTCTTTCTCTACATTTCTTTTCAAACCCCGTTAACATTTGAAAATTTGTTTTTAAATCTTCCCAATTCTTAAAGTCTCCAGTCGTTCGTCCAACTGATGACTTGAGTTGTGGAACAGGGGTGGAAACGTAAAGGCAAAAAAATGATAACCATTCCATCCACACAGCAACAACAGATAGTTGATGCTTAGTGACTCTTCGATGGGTCTATTTTGACAAGAAAACGAGCTTCATCTCGCACAGCGTAACAATCTTTGTAATAATGGATGCAGCTGCGCAAACCAAGCTTTTTCGCAAATGTGGTCTTGTGCAATATCAAACACCACCAGACGACAACTACAGGAGATTAGAAAACCTGCGAGGTCTCACGAGTTCCAAAAGCTCATTGTTGTAAAAGCAATCAACCACGTTGGCAAATGTCTTTCTTCGTAGTTTGGTAATATTTTCACAGGAGGGCTAATAGACGAGACGTTTCCCCGGTCACTGCTCTCACCGTGAATCTGTCTTTCCTTCTTCTTCTGGTCGCGATGTGAAAGCGCGTCCCGCGCGTGTTCAATTTCTTTGGGAACGAATTCTCCAAGTGACTGCACAAAACAAAACAAACAATGCTGCGTCAGTTGTCAGGCGCAGGCATCAACTTTCAAGCGTTAACGACGATAAGCCATTCTCGCACTTGAACAAGTGTATACACTAAATGCCTCCAAACTGTTTTCTCTCTTGTTTTAAAAAGGAAAATCGGCAGAACGTTCTTGATCAGACTTCTCTCGCCATTGCTTGAATTTCAAGAAATTTTTGCCTCGGCTGTTATGAAAAGCTATTTGTGGTCCATGTTTATGCCCGAAACTTGACTTTAATGACGTATCTTTTGGTCAATCGGTCAGTTTCGCTTGGTTGCTTTCTAGTTGCTCAGGTGCCATTTCCGCATGTGGCAAGGACCAAAACAGGTCGTCTGGCAGAGAGATGTTTGTGAGACTCGAAACACTGAAAGGTAATTGAGATAATCGCGAGCAAACGCTGTGGGGAAGGTAACACGTGCACCGAAAAGAGTGTGTGCAATCTTCTCTACGAGAACTTGCAAGGTGTAGTTGAATATTAATTACTATAGGATGCTGCCAGCGGTGACTTTGACATTGTCGCCACACGGCTCGCCGTATGACAAGAAAACAACAACGGAAAAGCCAGCTTACGGCAAGTGCTGAACAAATTAAAAAGATCGTGTTTGTTTTCACTCCTGTTCACCACAACTGAGATTTTTGTCGACTGCGATGCGTTTGGAAAATATTTAACCGAGTTTAATGTACACCAATCGATGTGCCATGCACCGCTGTTATGAAACCAAGCGTTCCACAATCACTTGAGCAACGCAGCTTGCTACAATAACCTGTTAACTGATAAGCTGACAAGAATGGTCATTTATCTGTAAGTAGTTTACTCTACATTTTATTTCCACTTGAATCGAATATCTTTGCTGATACAGGTATTCCTCTTTACTGTCGTTTGCACAAAAGAAACTCGTCTGGAATTGAATATCTTTCACTTTTTATCTGCGATTTTGGTTCCTTCCAATTATTCCCTGTCTTACTGCCCCTTACTTGGAACTTTCCTTTGTATTCTCTCAAAACCTTTCAGCCGAAAGGATTGTAGGAAAATAGTTTTTCCAAGCCAAAGGGAAAGATTTTCAATAAGATGAAACTACCTGAGTGGAAGACAGCCTTACTACTACGTGTAAACATGCAAATTAATGTTTAACTACAGCGTTTGTCTTTTGCAAAGACCTTTTCAGTCCTGATCATTTCATGAAAGACAAATGACAACAAGCAGTATAGAATAAACATTACTCACTAGTGCCTGGAAATCCTTGAACACTTACTGCTGACTGGCTTGTGTCAGAAGGGGAGCAACACTGAGGACCGAACAAGGGTGCATTTGCTAAGACCGCTTTTATCGTATTACGAAAAACAAGACTGTTTCAGATAAAGTAAGGACTAAAGAAGGACAGTTTAAAGCAAAACTCACTTAAATCTGTTACACATACACCCACTGGTGCAGAGCTAAAAACAGATGCGAGGAAGTCTTTATGGACGATGGACATGCCAAGCTGGTCAAGATAGGGCGAAGTGAAATTCATGAACGTTAATCATTGAATAACTAATGAAGATGTTTTTGGGTTTGTCTCTAAAGACTTTGTAAAACTAACAACGGAAGGAAGGCAGTTAATTGCCGGTAAATTACACTATCCAGAGGCGACATTGAAGTCAATCTTGTTTGGAGAAGCAATTAGGTTGAGGAGACTCAACCAAAGGAAAGATTACCTTACCAACCTAAACAGACTTAAAGGAAAAGCGATCCATTCAAACTTTCTTTGGGCATGACAAATGACATAATAACAATGGCATCAAACCGGGAAGAAAGACTGCACCCCCAAAAATGTGACAAGCAAGTTGACCCACAATTTGGGCTACATCATTCCCTCATCTGCTAATTCTATCAAACAAAGAAAAAAGCTTAAATACGAAGACAATAATTACCTGCAAAAGACCTACCACCAGGGCCGGTCTTTAAGCCGATGCAACCCATGCGGCTGCATTGGGCCCCGAGCCTCTGGGGGCCCCGCACCATGGTGGTTGGACAGGTTGTTTAGTTTTGCCAGATACCCCTTGCGCACAAGAATTGTAGAAAGGCTTAAAAATCTCATTATCAGCAAATCATTACCTTGTGTGAATGAACGATTAATTTCCCCTGTTATCGAAAGTTATCAAACGTGTTCAATTCTCATGCTGAGCGTTATATCTGCGCTCCACCACGTTTCACTCTTTATGGATAGAATTTGGTTGTTACTAGAGTGAGTTGAGACTGAAGTAGACCTACAGCTACTGCAAACAAAGTGTGTAGTGATTCAACTCGCAATGAACAGGTCAAGACGAGTGTCTGTCGTAACTTTGACAGCAGTTCTGCTAACGTAACGTTGTTCAGTTCCCGAAAGATTCTTCTTTTTTGGAAAGTTTTTGGTTGGTTGCAGGTCATTTGCATTTTAACAGAGGCTTGCAGTTTTGCTTCATGGAAGATTCTGACACAGACTAGATATTTTATTATTTTTTCAAAACAAAGTTAATTCTACCACATTGAAACAAACGACAAAAGATGAGAAGTTGGTCCTGTCGAGGCCAAATATCTCATGCAAACCAGGGAAAAATGTTGTGAAGTTTTCGCACCTAAATTTGCCTTCTTTCCTTTGTCCACAAAATGATTCAGCGTCCTTTGTCGGTCGTGCAAGTACTTCTATCATTTGCCGCCTCAAATTTTTTTTGTCATTTGCCTACTTGCGAGCGTAAATCGAGAGAAAAAGCAACATTTCAAAGTCCATGCAGGTTCATAAACATAAAGGACACTTGGGAAGGCAAAAATTGTGAATGTCATCCAGCACACTCGTTCCTGTTTATCTTTATATTGGACAGCTATATGATTCTATTTCATCGGTCAACCATGTGCGTTATACATTGCGTTTGATAAATGTTTCTACAACTGTGACGTGGTAGTTAAAAAATCTTTGTATATTACATTTATAATTCATGAAAAGTTTGCATTCCAATTCCATGCATAATAAAGCATAAGGAGTAAGTTCTATAACAGAGGTTCCCAACCTGGGATACATTTACCCCTAGAGGTACATTTGCCTATCTGAAGAAGTACCTTTATTGTACATTTGCAACAAATTAACTTTGAGACATAAACCGAGTTTACCTTTATATTTCCAAAATTCTAAAATTTCTATCAAAAATTCAGTAGATTTTTTGTATTTAACTCATCCTGTTTGTCATAGGAAATTCTAGGGGTACATGCTCATCTATCGAAATGCTAAAGAGGTACATGGTCAGAGAAAGGTTCGTAACCCCTGTTGTACAAAAGTGGGCTTTTGTTTTAGGGAACTTTGGGCGGATGCGTGGGTTGCTCTCTTGTGAAGTCTGCGTTTTTCGTGTATTGCGTCATAAAGTGAATAGCTGTTCATGCGCCCAGACGTTACCTTTATGCAAGAACGCATCTCCGATTGTGGTTACCGAAAGCGAGATAAGCTATCTGTTCTTGTTAAAAGTTTTCTCCAAGTCAGTTGTTTTCGAACGACAAGAACGAAGTAATTGCGTTGCAAGTTCAATTCGCTTGTCAGTTCGGTTTGATTGACGTAACTTTACGCTTGCGCTCGCCGCTCCATTGCAGAGCTTCCTTTACAATTTTCGGCTTGATTACGAGTGGAAGCGATACACTGTTTAATGTTCACCACAGCAGCATCCTATTGGTCGTAAACATGACCGTAGCTTGGATCACACGACTTATGCCCACTCCCAATAAAAGAAACTGTTTTGTTAACATGCAGCCTACACACAAATCAACTCAAGGACGGATTTAGGGAGCGCGGGACCCTAGGCCATCTCAGTTTGGGGGGCTCCACACAAGTGTGACTTATTTGGCCGTTTGTCTGAAAAGCGTGAAAGTATGCCCCTCTTATGTGTAGTGTCCCCTCAAAAATTTATCTTTTGTTGTGCGGACTTTGGTCCTACATTTGCGTTGGTTGGATCTTTAACAGAAATTAAAGCCTTTCCTACATTCTTCTAAAAAACAAATGGCATTGCAATCTTTTCTTGGAATTTATAGCTCTTTCGTGGAGTTCAGAAGTTCTCTTCGTTAAATTTTCATGATTTCTAGCGATTTTATTAGGTTTGTTTTTCGGATATATACATTTTCATGCGGGACCATGTTGTCGCCCTCGAAAATATCGTCTAGCTGTCGATCTGAATATCTGTACGTAAACTCCTTTTTTACAGTAATAGTAACCACATATTTTATGAACCAAACAAGCACAATCCATTCAGTGGACAGGGCTTATTTATGCCGTTTTGAAGTAGTCATTTTCCAAACAATACTAAATATAGCGTTTCAATCCACTATCTATGCCATAGGCCGATGGTAAACCGCATGAAGACAAGTTTTCCACAGCAGCAAAATATTGTCGCAACATCCTCGGTTAACCATAAGAAGCAAGCCCCATGTAGACACGCTTTTCCCAGTAAAGCTCACGAGAAACTGTTCTAGCTGATTTAACTAACATTTAGAGTTTCAACAAGCAATCTCTGTTTGCGGGAAATCTTGTAAAAACAACCAAACGTAGGATCCACTGCTGACAATATTGCTTTTCATCGGAGTTTTGCAGCGTCTAGTGGTCTTGTGTTGTTGCGAGCTCTTTGTCAGTGGAAAATTTAACATCAGTGAAGTTTTTTTTCTTTTTCATTCTTTTTCTGTAACCACTTTCATACAGCCAGCCTGCATCGCTCTCACGCCCAGATGCACAGCATTGCCGTGTTGTTACTGTACTGATAAGAGTCTAGAGTAGACATTTGCATTTCCGCTAGTTTCAAGGTAAATTGTGAAGTTATGCCTCTGCACAGTTTCGCAAATTTTTAGTTAAGATTGAGTCGTCATAGGAAAGAGTTGCGCGGGGCCCTAAGCCATGGCCTATGCGTTAAATCCGTCACTGGATCAACTCCAACGAATTTGCCATCTTTTTGGATATTCATGTAGTTATTTTTTCTTAAAATATCTTCATCAAAAAGGTCATAACACGGTTGACTGAGCACGATGGTGTAATAACACCACTGCTCGTAGGGGCCCCGCATCTAGGCCCTGCATTGGGCCCCACACTTGCTAGGGCCGGCTCTGCCTACCACAACCGGATAAAAACTAGCAAACTTCAAATACCTTGCTTTATGTAAGACAAAAAAACAAGATGAAGGCTCGTCAAAGCCTTGCAAGCACTGTGAACTTTGTTGTTGACGTGGAAAACAGAAAACACAACAAATCCATGGTCCCAGCTGTTTCACAAATACTGACAAACAATAAAATCTTACCGGCAAACCAAACCTGGCATGGTACATGGTGTATTTATGTGGCGACTTGTGTGATATGCCATCAACAACAGTAAACAACAGTATGTTGGCCAAACAGTAAGTAAACAAATTTTCCACGCGATGGTCAGCGCACCGTGCTACTTGAAACAAACCAAATAATAGGGTTGACACCGACCAAATGGCCTTACCGCAGTAATATTCGGTTTCCCATGGCATCATAAATAAACCACCCGTCCATGAAGCTTACACTGTTACTTCTGTAGAACAATTCAGTTTTAACTTTGTGGATAGCTGAATGGCTTAACATGCTTAAAGCACAAATTATTATTAAAACCGTGTTCCTCCCTCGTGTGAAACAAGTCATGTACCCCTTCACTTTGCTCATTGATTTTTTCCATATGGCTTTGCCCACTTGTTTGACCTTTCTACCACCCATGTAGATTGGAATGTTTAACATTTAATTTTTAAAGGCGCTCCCTAGAGTACGGCTGCCAACGCTACGAACGCAATTCTACTAACGCATTCTAATAACGCTCTGTTTTGAGTCATCGCGGCGTGATTCCCAATGTGGATAATTGGCATTGGATAGTTTTCAAGGACGACGCATTTTCCACTTTTTGACTTGCCGCAGTTTTTGTTTTGAGTTATTTATTCATTTTAATCTTGAGTTTGCTTGCTTCCTCTGCTCTTACTTTAGCCTTTCAACTCTTCATCCGTAAGCATTGGTTGTAGATTTCAGGATTTGGGATACGTAGTGTTACATTAATTTAATATCTTACGGTATTAAAAAAATTACTGATTGATTACATTTCGTAGCCTTTGTAGAGACTAGTTACTTGAATACAGATGTGTGTAAGTCTGAATCAAGGCAAAGTCATGAAAGCAGAGACCAGTTGACTGATTCTTCGAATGCTTGCAGCAAACATGAGCATTCAGATCAAGGTGCTCTCTTGCAACTCTTGCAACAAGAGCTATTAACTGTCAGGCCAACATAAGCTAATGATTTTTTCCAAGGAACATATTCGCAGAAAATGACAACCAAAGCTCCATAATTTTGTGCCACAAAACTTGAATTCTGGAACATCGTTCTTCTTTCACAAAAAGTGGAGGACGAGGTTTCCCTCGATTCCATCACTGCACACGCCTCCTTCGTGGTTGCATATAGGGGTCAACCGACATACGCGCAAATGAATACTGAATCAAAGGCAAAGACGAAAGCCACTTGAAAGAACAGCGGAAAAGCAGTGATCTCAAGTAAAAGCATTATACCTTCATTATCAAAAACACATCACATATCGATGAACTCACTCGTAGCAGCGGTTTTGTGACAGAAAATCCGTGTTTACGCACACAGACTGTTTTTCCTTCTGTCAATGTCAGTTGTGAGACATCAGGATGCGCCCAAAGTCAGAAAAAATTCGATGCTAACAACTGAAACATTTCTCCGATAACACTACATGTATTTCAAACTTGTCTTATTACTAGGGCAACCAATTTTTTGACCTAAAAACTTAAAATTTTGACTTTATAATTTACAAATTTTGACTTTATTTTGACCTATACATTTTCTACGTTTGCAACTGCAAAATAATTCAGCCTTAGGTGTTGAGGTTAACCCAGAAGGATATTCATCCACTCTGTACTTCAAAATTTTAAAATATTTGGCTGTTTAAACTTTGGGGATAATATGATATATTGATAAGTACATAAATAACTACAGTAGAGTCAAACCTGAAAACATCATAACCTGAAACGGTATATGCACACTGGATTGAGCATTTGCCAAACTAAGTACTGTAAGACCACGTTTCTTGCCTCGCCATGCCTATGCTACATACTATTCAATCGTCCAGTAGTGGGCAAAACTGCATTATTACGCCAGAAGTCGCAACAAACCCACTATTACTACAGAATTGCAACTAAAGTTGCAAAAGCATATCAAAAGCTGTTGTTGTAGTTTCAATAAAGTATCGATGAAGAAAAAAACTCTGCTGCAAGAAAATTTTGACCAAACGATAAATTTTGAGTTTTTTTGACTTAATAACTTGGGATTCCCTCATGGTATGAGCGTGAAATTTAGTTTGTGGACGTTTCATGAACTTTCAAAACGGCAGAAAAATTTGGACTTTATTGACATTTGGTTGTCCTATTTATTACGTATTTCTGACAACACATCATGAGCAATTACAGAAGCAGTTTTACAGCCTTGTTGCTCATCAGTGTGGGAGTTTTAGCTTTGTGAAGATGTAAATCCATCCATCAGTATTGAGATATGAATCAAAGAAGACATCATACAGTCTAATCCAAAAAGTCAATTTTAAGGCAGTACAGATTTAATCACACTTTCTCCTTGTTGTAATTCCTAACAAAGTCAACTCACGTGTAACTCGACACTTGAATGCTGAATTTTTTGCAGACAATTTCATGTTGACAAAAAATCGAAGGGATGCATCTGCTGGATGAGTTTGATTGTTGCTTGCATTGAAAACAATCGCACATTATTGAGTAGAAACAGAAGTTTCCGAGCGCTATCAGTGCCGCTGTCAGTCGTGACACCGCAAGAGTTAATATAACCATTAACCACCCACAGCGGCCTCCTTTGATAAAATCGCTGAGGAGCGCAGACGCGTGGCGCAAGTTTACTCTGTCCTGCGTTAGAATACAAGCGTATGGATGACGTAAGAACGTTAGTTGACTTTTTTATTGCCTGCCGTCAGACTTGATTTATTGTGAGCCAACGCAATTCACCACAAAACGGTATCCAAGTCGTGGTGAGTCTGTGTACATCAGAACTTTTCCAGATACCAATGCCTGTAAGCAGGCAGCGCTTGCCAGTGGCAGAGCAGCATTACCAAAGTTTCATCAATTTTTCAAGAAGTGTTCAAATTCCTACGCTTATGCTTCTTCATATGTGGTCCAGCAAGAGAGCGATCACACATTATTAATATGTCTTTTACTTCGTATTCGTAGCACATTGAAAGCTGCGGCGAAACTGTTTCACAAAATCTCATGCTTCCAAAAGGAAAGAAGTCGGTAGATTCTGTGCGGCATTGAAAATGAGTCGTTCATCTCCTGAACGTCGCTTAGGTATGGGATGTGAATTAATTGGGTTTGTACTTGCAGGAACGTTGTTGTGCTTGTGCTAATTTGCATGCGAGAGATGCAAAGCGTGCAGCAGTGCAACGCGACTGACATAGTTGAAAATAAACAAACAAGATCAAAACCACTGCGGCCAGCATGAGGTGAGTTCATCGCCGCGTTGAAATTGTGATTTTTGTTTTCGTTAAGAATGAAACCAGAACATATTATATTGTTGTAAAAAAAAATATCGTGAACGTTTTTTTATCATTTAATTTGATAGTTCACATTTTTAAAACAGTTTCTTACAATGTACATGTCAAGCGCTCGCGACTACCAGGTTTTAAAAGAATTTCCCATTTACCGGAATCACAAATAAAAAAATCGCCGTTCGACCTCATACTCCAAATACTGGCAGAGCCTTTAATCGACGAGATCATTAATTCACTCCACTTGAAAACAAGAGCTCAAAAAGTTCCTAATCCTTTCAAAATCAAAGTCTAAAATTCATCTTTGCTCTTGTCTATTGCTTGATAAAAATACCGGGATGATGTAATTGCCTTTGGAATTCACCCTCCTCTGAAAAACATGAGGCGCGCGTCTCGCTCAGCAAATATACTGTAAGGACACGACGCAGCCAAGCTACGCAGCCAAGCTTCGTTGTGAGTCACTGTTCTTTACAGGTTACCACAGCAGCCGTGGAGCTGCATGTAAGCTCGATTGACGAAGTGCGTTCAAATACTTCAGCATTTTTAAATGCACTTTGACAGAACTCGCTGCTCAGTAAGGCATGTAAGATGCGTCACGGCCGAAAATCCTTTTGAAGACAAAAAGCTCCTGTCGCATGGCTTGACCTCAAACTAAATTCGATTTAGTTTGTAGTAAATTGGAGATTTGTGAATCAGCCATTAGAGCCTTCGTGAATCATACACCTGACTTTTGCTTTTACGAAACGTGACTGCATAAAGTCTTAACTCGCAGATGACAGATGAGACCAATTTTTTGCAAGGTTGGGTAGTAAATGAAGTGGCCAGCATAGTGGAAAAGACGTTTTAATCCTGACGCAGTTCTATCTCATTCTTCTGCACTAATTTGTCAAATACCGAATGAAAGTTGGCGAAAAAGCAGCAAGACTGAAGCAGTGTGCACCCAATAGCTCGTTGATTGTAACAAAAGAAGCAGTGTTGCTCATCAGAATACTGCGAAACCAATTTGCACTCAGATGCTAAACCAGGGGTTCCCAAACAGGGGTACTTGTACCGCTAGGGGTACATTTGCCAATCTGAAGGGGTACATTTTAGGTTAGGAAGAGAAGGGAAAAATGTTTATATATGATTAATTTCGAATTATTGACACATATATATCAGTGAATATTGAAATAATAATTCATTTATTACAGACTCGTGGTTCATATCACAAGCACAATCAAACAACGCAAGAGCACAAGAAATGGTTAGTCATAGCGCATTACAGAATAGGCGGTGTTTGCAGAAGACCAACACCGATATTAGCAAAACACTTTTACAGCGCCCCAAGTGTAGCGTCATTCACCCACCGTAATATAGGGACCCAGTAGTGGGAGAGAAATGAAGGCATTCTAACATCAAAACTTTGAGGTAAACAACTCACCGAGAAAAAGAAAAAAGTAGAGAATAAGTCAGATGGGGGTGCATATTCCCGCACAGAGGCAGGAAAACTATTTCGATCAAGGTTTCAAATTCTTTGTCATGGGATCGACGGCCAATTAATTTTTCTGAATTTTGAAGCAGTATTTGGCGATTAACATTTTGTCTTGTTTTCTGCATGCTTGGTTTGCACTGATTGTCTGCATACTGGAATAAGTAAATAAAAAAATCCTAGAGCGCCATGAAACACAAGGAAAGTTTTTGTTGTTGTGCAAAAACAATACTGATAAGACGCGTGCGCTGGTACAGCGCATGAACAATTATATCAGTTGGTCACAGTCACACAAGAGCCTTAAATAATTGAGGAAAAACAAAGATTTGTAAAAGCATCGGAGATATGAAGAGATCGGATAAAAAAGTTAGATGAAGATGCACAGCGTGAAAAGCGGTACAGATCATTTCTCAACAAGGTATCAAAAGTCGTGATATGATGGATAACTTGGTGTGGGCAAACTCTTACATTTCTGGGTATGCAATGCATAATTCGGAAGGCTTTATTGTATGCAGCGCGTACGTGCTTCATACTAGTCTGTGTGTATTTGCTCTACCATTGGCAAGAATATATTGGCATGGAATAGGCACGAAATAAAGTGCTTTTTACTACAGAAGAACACTGATCGAAAGTGCCTCGAAGCTTATTTGCTGCGCAGTATGGTGATTTCACTTGTCTCTTAATATCAGCATCATCCTTCAGTGAGGCATTTAGCAACACACCAAGGTATTTCACTTGGTCAAAAAATTGTACACGTACATTGTACACGGTCAAACAATAGCACACGTACACTGTACAAAAATTGTACACGTTTTTTTTTCTCAGAAAAACATTTGATAGAGCAGGTTGTTCCTAATTTTTGGGGCAAAAAGAAGGTGCCCTGTAACAGATGGATATCCGTCAGTAGCAGATCTTGGTTGCGGATATAAAATGACGTATCCGGAGTTGTGAAAACCGATATTTTTGCGGTGAGTAGTACACCACAACGTTACCAAAAATATCATTTGTTGCTGGCCTACTCTTATCTTCAACCACCATCCCTCTCGCAACAAGATTATTCAATTTTTGACAACAAGCTCCAGTGGGACTGAAATTTAGATTTCAACAGTTGTGAAAATAAAAAAAATTAAAACATCGTAACTTTTCAGGATTGCGTGTTCAGGGGAAAATTGTATTAAATTGCAGCGACAAATATTTTTTCTATTGTATTTTTACCCTTGTTCATTGTGCAATGAGGTATTT
>JGI24021J15306_10007233_pt1 | contig 13500 bp, 10 predicted proteins | sample Ectturendosymbi1_FD_15306 | JGI IMG/M metagenome (IMG submission 15306) | reverse complement strand
TCACAGGGTTACAGACACTTTTTGCAACTGCATTGAAGACAGAACCATAGGGTTACAGACACATTCTTAACACTGTTATTAGATAACACGTAACACTTGTTGCAGCACTACTGCGGAGTAGGGCGTTAATTCCTAAATTGGACTAGTCTAAAATAAATCCAATGCTTATTCAAATTTCATTCCTTTGTCACTATGTGGTTAAAAGTTAAGCACAAATGGACAGACAAAATGTCACACTAGAGAAAAAACACACATTCATGCTACAGCGCATCACGTGATATAGGAACCGGGGGTGCAAGCGCACCCCCAAAAATTTTGATTTGTCGAAAATCCGAGCAAAATCGCTGAAAAGTTGAGCAAAAATGGCGGCCAATGTTGTTTGATTTCAACAAATGGCACCCAACATTTCCAGGAAACACATGAAGACCTTTTTTGGATGTCATACCAAAAAAAGGTATTCATGATCTTTGATCTTTGTGGAGAAATTTTGTAGGGAATGTCCCACAAAGCTTTTCGGGCAAGTTTGGGAAAATTCGGTCAAAAATCTTTTGCACCCCCAAAAATTTGCTTCTCCTAAACCTATGTACATCTACAGATTTTCAAACCAAATCTGGATGGTGTTTAGACACAAAAGAAACAGAAAGCCATTTTGAATAGTTTTGAGTAGTTTCAGTAAAATATGATTGACAAAACTTAGAAATTTGTGTTTCAGTGATTTTCTGTCATGTGATTTACTGGGGCAGTCTCATTTTAGGCTCCAGCAATAGTCTGCAATCATGTGTGTGTCCCTCCATCCTTGATAACGATCCTCCTTAATTTTGAAGTCCTTGTGAAAATGCTCGCTTTGTTTTTGACTGACATCACCCAAGTGATCTGGAAATGTGTCTGAGATTTCAAATAACGCAACTTGATGCTGATGTTGCATCCCAACATGTAGTAACTTGCTAAAACTCATTGATCAAATCTTAGTAGTTAGGTGATTTAGTTTTCCAAACAAGTTGTGTACAACAGATGTAAAGCATTTGCAAAACCAACTTGACGGTATCATGTTTTTCTTTACGCTTCACTGCATGTCCAATAGGTACGGATCCATATTATTTATTGCCATATAAGCATTTATCCATACCTATTGAACATTCAGTTAAGACTTTGATTTGAACTATCTATGAAAAGTCTCCATTCTTCATCTTTTTATTGTGTCAAACCCATTACCTCTAAGATGGATTCTAGATCATGGAAATGTAACAGACCATAACTGAAAGAGAAAAACTGAAAAAATTCATGCTCTCTATTTTGATAAACTGTGGTATTGGTTCCAGGATGAAGCAGGTGATTTTCTTGTAATCTTCATGCCAGCAGCTCAGATAATTGTTTGGGTAGATGCAAATTACGAATTAAGTCATTTATTTCAGACTGGCCAAATAAAGAGGCAGGCAATAACCAACAACTTTTGCTAAAACTATCGACAGACATATCATCTGTTGAAGTTGAAGAATATTTGAGTCTATCATCTTCTTCACGATCGGGAAGGCAGTTGAATACAGGCTTGGGTGTATCCACAACATGTGGAACAGGCCTTAAAGCTAAATTGAGGTTTGGATACTTGAGTAGCTGTTTATTTTTCTTATTGAAGTCTTTCACATTTACCATTCAGAAGTAAAGATCTGCAACATGGTCTATTTGTTCCCTCCAGATCACTGGAATGCCAAAAAGAAGGTGCTTATCTTTTCCATGGGACCATGATCTCAAAGTTTCTACACAGCTTGTAGGCCCTACAGACTTTATGTGGAACACATGCTTTATCTTGATCCCTAAGCTTGATTTTAAAATCAGCAAAATAGGTTCTTTACACAAAGTCCGTTGATAGACTGTCTTTGTGCTGTTAGTGTAAAACTTCCACAAATGTAGCAAAATACAACAGGATTGCTGGAGTATTTTCTTTTCATTGAAGATATTTTTAACCTAAGCGATGAAACAGGTTATGTCAGTGTTAATTAAGAGGAACAGCTAGTTAACAATCAATGCCACAGTGTCTGGCGCGTCAAGTCACGTTGATCGCCACGATTGTCTGCAGCGCACGTCTACCCTGCCAATGCAGTTAGACATTCTGGAACGTGGCTTGGCGATCAGCACAAAGAACTGCGCGACGTTCTGGAACGTGGTGTGGCGATCTGCGTAAAAAACTGCACGTTCAGGAACATGGCGTTCAAAGTGTTAAAAGTATTTTCATTGCTGTGACAATCATTTAAAGGGGGTAACTGTAGTGTTCGGATAGCATTTTTGCTACTTTTTAAACTAAAATCGTGATATTGCAAAAAATCTTGACGTGATGGAGAGAAACTGAGTTTATTTTTGAATTCAGCAGCTTCGAAACATTCAAAATCAATTCACAGATCTGAAACAACTCAAAAAAAGTTTTTTTTTGTATACCAGTGTTAGCTATTTTCTCTCCTTCAAAATACAACATGCTCTCAGTACCTGCTGTGACCTGTGATGATAAAACGGACTTAAAGCATATTGAAAGAAAAGATGAAGTTTCAAAACTAACAGCGTTTATATACAAATTACATTAGCGCTCTCAGTATTCATCGTTTGAGAGAATAGAAGAAAAATAGTTTTAATATAGAAATCAAGCAACGTTAAACTATTTACATAAAAACGCTTTTCAGCCACAAGTTTTTTTGTTGTTAACAAAAATAAAAAGTGTTGTCCACAGTTTTTGAAGTTTTAATCCATGCTTTATTAATTATATGTCACTAATTTGAATCTGTGAAGTACAGTACAGAAAAACATGTATGAAGTATAACTTTAAAAAACCTATGTTTGTTTCTTTTTTACATATAGATGGTTCTAACGTTTGACCTTTAAAAATTAAATTTTCGGCAGTACTGAAGATTTTCTCTGGTTTACAGACCTTTGCAGTACATCACTTTTTCAAACATTCCATCAAATCTTTGCGCATGTTGACCAACCCGGACTGTGGGTTATCAATTTACAAACAGCAGCATCAACGTCATGAGTTTCTTATCTGCATTAAGTGAAACGCACAAAAAACACGAAGCATTTCAATGGGTTTGATGCAAACTTTTGTCTTCACATTTGGAAGAAATTGTGTTTGAAATGTGTTGCAGCTCATTCACAAGTACCTTGAAGTTGACACCTTTCATCGTGTAGTTTACATTGGTCAAGAAACTGGATCGCTGGCAACACAGCTGGAAGACTATTTCTGCCTCACAAACCCAATACGTTCTGTGTTTCCAGGTAGAAACTATTTGCATTTATAACCGTTGTACATACTTTTGACAAATGTTTGCCAGCGCGGACGTTTGCTTTCACTGTTGACAATGAACTTCTTTACGGGAAAGACAGTAAGAGCAAGGACACAGCCTTGTCCAATATGAACATTTTCGTTGAGGTGCCGATATTTATCATTTTATTACCAAAAATTTTGTGAACATGTTTTATAAAAGACTAAGAACTTTGAATTATGTGATTTATTTTCTTGTTTAAAATACAGCAAAATTTATTGGAAGTACAAGTATTTATGTTTGTAACGTTTCAAACATTCACAAACATTGGCTTGCGTTATATCGTAACCGAAAGAGGTTTATTGCTAAGACAGGTTTTCTGTGTTTCGCAAAAGGCTTTATTGAGTGAAATTTATAAAATTAGGTAAGTTAATTGGAACTATGTTGAATTAAACACCATACCATGTATGTCGTCATCCTTAAAGCAAGCAACATATTTTAGGCAAAGTGGATTACAAAGACATTGCAGAGAAGAATAAGCTGTTGGGATTTAAAATCACCCACGTGGGTGCGGAAGAGTTTTTTGCAAGAGTAAGTGATACGTTTCGCAAGGTTTTGATTATTTAATACTTTTTTGTGTAAATGCTCTCATTATTTGATTTTCCGTGACTCTCAATAACCAGCGTTGCACATTGACTGGCTTTACTGGTATTTTTAATTAATGGCTTAACCTGTCTGTACTCATAACTTAAGCAAATCATCAGGATATATGGGCGGAGCTAATGGAGTGCCAGGGACGCCATTAAGCATTCAAAATTTAGCTTGGCTTCCCCGTGTCCTTTACCTAAGCTTCTGTTTGATTTCATAGGCGTTGGCAGACGGGGCTTCTGGGGCCGTGGGAAGCAACTGGGTTTATTGAGAGAGCGAGCCTGGGTATATTTCAAGGACAAAACAGTAAAAATGTCTGAAAGGACTAAAGGCAGAACCAAGTTTTGTAAGACTTTTGGAAGCTTTGACGTATCCCTGGTTACGAAAAGATGCAGAAAACAGCCGGTGACCAATTTACTTTAGCTTTCTTTTTAATAAAAATTACGAAATATATATTATTACTGAACTCAAGACCCCTATCAGTTCCTCCCAGCTATGAACCCTGTCTACGTCATCGTTTCAGGTCGGAAGAATTTCTACTTTATTTTTTTACATATAGCAACAATTAAAGTAACATAATTGGCCCCTGTAGCATAATTGGCCCCTGTAGCCGCCCAACTCAACGGCCCCCAAATTAAAAATATGTTCCTCCGCCACTGTCAGATGTTTTGTGGTCCCATACGCATACCACCAACATCCATTTGATAACTAGCTTGCATGAAGTCATGTTGTGCATTGCAAATCACGATGGCTTCATAAACTTTGCGAAGTACCTAAAATTATTGTTGTATTCGTTATATCAACAACTGCATGTTGAAATAAAATGCTGCATGTGTCACAATGCAAAACGTCATTATTGGCTCTCTTAAAGTTCAGCTGCATTCCACGTATCTGCGAGTAGACGAAGCTGTTGAGTTTGGCTTTCACAGGCTTCAGAAGATCCTACTTACAAACGAGCTCCATTCGATCGCGTCATAATTCATGATGCAGTGCAATTTTTCACTGATTTAAACGTCACTCTCAGGAATATTATGAAAACTCTGGACGAGTTTGGAAAGGTAAGTGAATATGAAATGAACTATATATGCGTACATGGCCCATGTTTATCTCTCGCAACACCAAATTATTCCATGTTTGTATGAATTAATCTTTAAAAATCCCTAGTAATATATCTCAAGTGAAAGCCGATATCTTTTATTTTTCAGATAGTTTTTGCAACAAGTTTTGCAAACTCTTTATAGACAGTAATCATTGAGTCTCAATCAATGTCTTTTCTTTTTAGTGTATTTGTTTGCTCGTCTTAATCTTACTAAATGGTCTCCAAACAATGTTGTCTTATAACCTCTGGATAGTTTTTCCAACTAACAAGTAGAATCATCGCTGAGCTCGTAGTTCTTGCGTACATTTAAAATTATTTACAGATAACAAATCTACAATTAACCAAACCAACAACAATTTAATATTTTGGAATTGATATTTCCAAATGACTTTTCGCCATAGACTTGGTAAAAGCCTTTTCGCGGGGTCTTAATAGTGTTAATAGAAAAAGCATTCAAATGACAACTTTTGATATCTAAGAAAAACTTATTTGTTCCTTAGTAAAGAGTATTTATGCGAAATAAAAACACTAAACACTGGGACATTCTCCTGACAATGTCTAATGCGAGCTAGGAAAATCTTTTGGTTAAAGTCTTTTTGAAATGGAACGTCTTACGACTGCTAATCTTACTAAGGGAAGAATATTACGACTGCTATTTGTGTTTTTAAAGCTTCACAGATTTGACATAAAGCTATTCTTAATCTTAAATCCTAAAAGCTTTATTTGGCAAAAAGCCATATATTCATCTTTCATTTTATACAAGAGAGAAATAAATGCTACAAATGATATCAGGGTTTATTGCCAGGAACAAGAAATCTCAAAAAACGCATAGAAAAAATATTTTAAATCTAAAATTCAAGTTAGATTTTTTATTTCAACACAAAGATGTTCTTTTCAACTTCAAACTTGTGTTGTAACAAGCTAGTACGACTCTAGGTTAATGTACTGTACAATTTTACTTTTAAATAGACCGCTTACGCTTTACCTGCAAGCGAAAATTAACGTGAAAATCTCGAATGTGTCTGCTGCTGGAAAAAATTATGTCATAAGATTAACACCTTTGCATATTTGGCAGGTCGCTCACTAACCGCTGTTGTGCTTAGATATTGATCATTCATCGTCCGGGAAACCTGAATACTCTTCCGTATTTCGCTGGTGCCAAACAGAGATTTGCCGATAATGACACACCGTACATGAACATCATCAGTGGCTTGCAAAAACTAGGTGAAAATCATTATATTAAAAAGTTTGCAACAGTTGGTGAAGCAACTTTTGTTTGTATGCAGAACCTGATGAAAATAATCAAAACGAGTACGCCCAAAATTGATTCGTGATAAGGACAAATTACTGAAATAATTTTGGAGAAACTTTGCACGCTTTTAATCTAAAAGTCTAGCTTACTAATAATACTTATTAATGGAAGACCAGATTTTAGGCAAGTTTTTGTTAAGTTTTCACTGTGATTTCCAACTGCAAGGGAAACTGTACACGAAACATACTGAACATAGGTTGTGACAACAAATCTTGGCGGACTCTGCTGCGCCCACCATTCTCTTCAAGTGCTCAGTATGTTTCGTGTGCACCCTATGGTGTAGCGGAAAAATGGGAAGTTTCTTTGATAAAGAAACACAGCATGTTACTCACCGACGTTTTTTAGACTAAAGAGTAAGATGATGAGATTTCTCCAAATACCTCCAACGAGAAAACAAAATCGATGGCTTTCCCCTATTTACTTACTTGGCGCTATACAACTCAGATGTACGCCATGCAGCGCCGGATTTAGATGGTGGGGCCTGGGGCCCAGACGTGGTGGGCGTATGGGCCCAGGCCCCATATGCGGATACAAAATGTTGTAGGGGATGATCGATGAAGTCACTAGTATTTCCACATATCATTAATATTTATGACATAATCTTGTGACGTCACGTTTGTTAACTCAACTGTAACAAAACTTTATGATGCAGCATAGTATTTGACAGTGATTAGCGATTTGTGAAACTGTTGCAAAACCAGTTGCTAGAAACATCGCATCTTCTTTTTTTAATATTTGCTTGAAAAAAGTTTTGAAAATTTTTTGAAAAAAACTTTCTGGGGATCCAACGTTTTTATCATCTCTAAACTGCAGTTCTCGCTCAGCAATAAATTTTAAAACAGAAACCAGGCAGAGGCGATTTCCGGTATTTTTGGTTTTGGTTGACCTAACTGGCTAGTTCTGTATCAATTCTTTATAGTTATTAATTACATCTGCGACTAAATGTAATTGTGGTATCTACATGTTTCATTGAATGCTCGTGGTTCCTCAGGCGCTCAAGAGCGTGCTTCCAGTCGAATATTCCTTTTCTAACGAGGAAATGCGCACATTTAGTCGTATCCGCGCACATCAGTATACAAGTGAAACATTTAGCACAAGTTTGTGAAGGAAAAAAACAAAGCCAGCTTCACTCAACTACTTCGCCATTGTGGTTCTGGCAACAAATACAACTTGTGGTACATTTCAGTGAGAAGTTTCTGTCTTTCTGTGTTGTGGAACATCATGTTCTAAAAATGACTTTTCATCACAATGTCAGAAAGAACCTGTTTGATATTTCAACCAATATTTCCGCATTTTTGTGGGTACATTGGCTGGCCAGAAGGCCCAGAGACCGGTATCCTTGCCTCCAGTGATAGCGTCAGCCACCTCATCTATCATGTTTTTCGATGATACATCTTAACGTTCTTCTACTACTGCACTGCTGGTTAAGCTGGGTCTATTTTCATCGTTACATATATCAAAGTCTGTCACAACATGTTCTTCGATTTTCTGTCCTTGACAGATGATGCTTTGGACTTCTCAATATTCTGAACTTGCTCATTAAAAGCAACCAGAAATGGTTACAATTATCTTAATGTCTTTAAACAGAGTTCGCTCAGTGAATTTCTAAAAAAGTTTCAGAACAAAGTTGGATTGTCGATGGACATGAAATATGAGTGTGAAGCTGGATACATTTGAAGCATCTATGGCAAGCTAGGATAAAGTGATAGCCACCTGTTTACGCTTTGAACAATAAGTTTTTGGTACTCTATATTCACAAAGTCACAGCAGTCTTTTCACTCTATTTTGCGAACGTTGTAAATGCAACCACACGTAATTCACTCAGCTTCAAAATCATTTAGTCCTTTTCTGAAAAAGGGATACTTCTGACGAATTTATTCATTTTTTAGCATGACTGATTAGCTATAATTACTACAGAGTACTACACTAAGCTATGTACAATACACTGATCATCGCGCTTCATCAGCAAAGCTAGTACAGAACCTATAGTGGAGTCAGAAGTCCGTGCTCTAATGCCAAAGTCATTGAGATATCGAAAAAAGATTTACCACTGTTATGTAACGATTAATGTGAAAGCATTCCTGCCTTCCCAGCCGAGAAGTCACTCAACCTAAACATAGATTAATTAGACAACTTGCAGGTCCTCCCATAAACAAAGTTACGTTACCAGCTCGTACCTTGTTGCAGTTGGGTAAGGACAGCTTACTACATGTAAATACAATAGATCAGAGGTTACCAACCTGGGGTACATGTACCCGTAGGGGTACATTTGCCTATCTGAAGGGGTATATTTACGGTTAGCCATAGAACAGAAGCATATAGTTAGATATCTTTTATTTCCATATATTTATACATATCAGGAAACATTTTTTTAAAAGCCGTTATGTGCTTATTTCTTATTATATCTGTGATTAAGCATGATAAAACATTTTGTCATAATAAATTTTAGGGTTACATGTTCATCTGTCGAAATATTGAAGGGGTACATGCTTAGCTTTTGAAATGCTGAAGGGGTACATGCTCATCTGTCGTAATGCTAAAGGGATACATGGTCAGAGAAAGGTTAGGAACCTCTGCAACAGAGTATATCATACCAGTGTCGTAACTGACGGGGGCAGAGGGGCGAATTTCCCCCTTGGCAAGCTAAATGTAAAAACCGGTCTCCCACTAAACGTATATTTCGGTTTTAGCATTCTTATGGTTTTCAGTACGTTGTTGTTTCTATGTGTTTTTCGGATTACTCTCCGGTGATTTCGGGTTTTGGTTTAGCCATCCACATCCGGATTTACTATCATTTCTCAAGTTTTTTCTGAGTGTTGACTAGTGAACCCCGTACAGTGGCCACTGGGCGGGCCCCTTTTATCTAAGTTTACCACCCAGGCTCAAAACTTTAGTTACGCCACTGATGATAGCGATGTAAAATAAAAAATATAAAAAGGAGGTTATTTTGACGTTTTTGAATGTCGTCAGAGATTATTTCATTTCTAATGAAAAAAGTGGACATGTAGCCTATTCCCAAAAGAAGACGTATGGTAGCCTTACTTAACAATGCTAGTCATATGCGACCTGTGCAAATCTAAGTAAGGCAGACCTAAAATCTACCAGTAACGAGTAGAGACGTAAGCTATAGCGTTCCACGTGGCTTGACCTTGCACTCACCAGATTCAGGTCCCTGACCGGCTTTCAGAAAAACAACAAGTGTAAAAGTTGTTTCGTCAAAATATAAAACAATACTCAGGTGAAATACTGCCTTCTGGACGACCGATAATTTCATAGCGCCTGCAAACAAACTTTCTTGGCTAATAAAAATGACTAAGCGGCACGCACATGTATCCTACATGTGGCTAAACACACAAACATGGTGGGGGGCCCTGGGCCTCCGCTGACGCCATGCTGTTATTACTCCAAGAAATATAAACGCCGAATATGTTACCTGGAATAGAAAAATAGTAACTTGTAACAATAACAATTGTCGGTGTTTTGCTTCACGAAACGACGTTGCTAAACAACGTTATTCAGTTTTTCTTATGGATTACGAAAAACTTTGAAATGCTCAATTTTTCACCAACGTTATTGATAACTTTCACTGTTTTAACTGTTTACGCTGTTGCTAGAATCACGGTTAACCTTCGTGACGCAACTTTGGTTCCGTACCCGTTAATGGTTTGATCTTAAGAGCAGCGTCTATCAACAGGTGCGGATGTTGAATGGGATCTGGTGCACGTTCCCATCGTCATGCCCACTGCGAAGTGGCTGGCCATGTTGAAATCGAAATTCCCTGCACAAATGGAAATAATGAGTAATTATGAAATTGCTTGCGGGCTACGAGAACTTTCGGAAGGGCCGCTTAAATACTTGGTAAGTTCAAGAAATGTGAATATTGTCTCCAATATTGTCTTCAATATACAGCTATTTAAATAGCCTTATTTTGCTTAGTTTCATTATGCGCTTGGTCGAAAAATATCTTTAAAAATATACGGAGCATCAATCACGCCATTTTCAAGTAAATTGTGTTTGTTGAGAAGTAAAATGCAAAGTGAATTGGTGTAAAAAGGTTTAATCAGAAAATCAATGAGAAAAGCTGGTTAAGGATTCTTAGCAGTGCTGCTACACAGTAAAATTACTGGTGTCTGTAAAATTACTTTAACTGATAAATCTATTTCATAAAAAGCAAAATAAAAACTATTCTACCTCCTCAAAGCATTCATCTTCCTTAGAGCAAGCTTTGTTTTTGTGCGGGAACTAATGATGCGCCCATGCTGCTACACCATTACAACAGAACTATCGCGCGTCGTTTTTTCCAAACAATTCAAGAGCCAGACTTCAATGTTAGTGAAAGATGACATTTTCTACCACTATTTTGCCCTGCAGCACGGAGACAACATGGAAATCGAAGATAGACTGATGTTTATTACAGCTTCCCATGCTACGTTCGACTGTGCCTTCCCAGCCGTGCAACGAGTTGGAGGTGCCAGTCAGGTATGCCTGGTTGTCAAGTGTGATGTTTGGTTCCCTGACTCGAATATCATTTTTTGATGGAGGACGTCAAATGCGGCAGGCTTACTTCAAACTGTAGCAATTTAACTTGTTTTTAACTAACGTATATAGTTTCAGCAAGAGACTCTTCAACTTGAAGTTCGGTTATCGCCAAACTCCTCTTAGTTTGACGGTTCATTCGTGTGGTCGCATTAGTTGAACAGGGGTTCACTTCGTTGTAACAACCCAAACCTCAGTGTCTCAGTAACGAAAATTAGAAGATTGAAAAAGATGAAGTTAAAACGTTACAGTGCAGAACATAACTACATTTGTTTTTTGGCGTTTATAACAATGGTTGAACGAAAAGAAATAACTTCCTGTAGAGTTGAATTGTATCTCCCTTTAGGCAAAATTCAAATAATAAGGTTGTCAAAAGTAGAGACCTCTTACACTTACTTGTTAAAATGGTAGTCCACCTATACGTGGCTACAATTTTGATGCGCCAAATTTCTCATCAAAAAAAGGAAGGATATTTCAGCTGTTCGGAAAACCCATTAAGTTAGTTGCCATAGAAATACTAATTACTACTAAGGGAGGAAAGCCCTACTCTCTTCATTAAGCAAGAAACGTGTTTTTATGTTCTGACCAGGAAAGGGATGTGCGTATATAGGGAAAGGATGATATAATTGCGCAGTGGCACGTGAAACAAAAAGGTTGTTAGTGTCGGCTCATTAAACTCAACGAAGGCTTGGCTTTAAGCTCAAAATTAAGAGCAAGATAATTGTGCTCTATAAGATATACCAGTGGTGACGGAAGCATGAACTTCATCACCCTGGAAATTGGTTGACAAAAATTTTTCAAGCGATTGGTAGTCAAGATGTCATAGGTTCGTCTCAGTCAGTTAGAAGATGACATCTATTTATGTCATACTGCATGACAAACAGAAGATAGTGAGGCAAGAAGTATTATCAGCAATTAAGGAATGCACCACACGCAACTCACGTTTCCGACACAGCACGAGAAGCTGTTACTGACATCCCTATCTTTTATGGCACGAACACCTTAATGCTTGTTTCCGTTTTTTTACATCAGGTACCCTATTCCGGATTAGCTGAAGTGCAGTATAGGCTGAAGTTAACTAAGGACTTGGAGCAATTTCTTCCGGAGAAAACATCTTCAAAATACAAACTGAAAAGTTTGTTTTGAGAGAAGGACGAGGTTCATCGGCTACTGCCCAAAAGCAGGGGTGTGCGCCAGAAATATTTATTGTGGGACATTTGAAGATTGGAGCATGTCTTGCTGAAACTTCATTCCTTCCGCTGCCGTTCCAGAGATTCTAAGATCCGCTATAACAGGAGCTTCAACTTGTCGTGGTGTCAAAAGATCGTCATAATACTTTGATGTCACCAGTTCTGAAGTGTATTTTTGTGTCGCGCATGGCTAGCCACGCGTGCTGAGTTTATTTTCGACTGCCGATTTTTTAAAGGTTTGAAGAAGTTTTTTGTCAGCGTGTTAGTATTAAAACATTATTCAAATAGACAGATTTGAATAAGATGATAGAACTGACGATGCGTAGTGTTACGTGAAATCGATTTCCTATTAAAAATTTGTGATTTATTCCTTGCTTCTTTCACTTGTGGAGTGAAGTTACTTTAATCATAGATATATTAAACAATATGCATATTATGATTTTTTAAAATAATATTCGCTGATATATTCATATTTGGGAATACATAATACATAAATATATTTTTCCCTTCTATTGCTCACCTTAAATGTGCCCCTTCAGATAAGCAAATGTACCCCTAGGCGTACATGTAACCCAGGTTGGGAACCCCTGTATTATGCTATAGCAGTGGTTCCTAAAGTATCGGTGGCGCCGAGGCGATCTAAACCTGGGTTGTATATTTTCACTGTTACCACTGCTTGTCTTTGTCTGTCTATTGCGTAGGTGCTTGAAAAAAGAGTAAATTGCTGACAGTGAAAAAGAACTTAGCAACTTACTGCTAAAAATCATCCGTACAATGATTATTTTTATCATTTGTTGTTTGAGACATGGGTCGCGAGGCGTTCAGTAAATTCAGGTTAGGGTCGCGCTCAAAAAAGTTTGGGAACCGCCGTGCTATGGCATGCCAGAGATATCACAAGAAGCTTGCCACGCAACACAACTTTGTTTTCTATATTTTTGCGTTTTACCCTTGACATCCCCTTTACGTTTTGCTATAATTCCTTCCTGCATCATACCACCATAAAACTTTCGCTATTCCAACTCCAGGACTTGGCATTGCTGCGCTGTATGCATGAATGACACGGAGATAAGTTACGATTGTTACATTCAGGGCAGCAAGCCGCCGAAAATTTTTGTGGTGGACGCAAAATCGTTTCGAAAACGGTTGAAATTTTTAAATATTACCATTCCCTGAGAATATGACTATAAAATGTGATATTTGAGATTAATTGATTGATCTGCTGTTTCGTATGATTAAATTAATAAGCAGAAACGATACAAAAAGCCATCATGCAACAAAGCAATCAATTGTCAGTAAAAATTAGAATAAATGAAAACACAACGGCAAGAAAATTTGTCAGTGTTAACAAAGATTATCACTGCATCACATAGGATTGGTGAAATATCATGGCGGTCATCTAGTCCAGTGATTTTCAACCGGTGTTCCGCGGAAAACTAGTGTTCCGTGAAAGATCGTCAGGTGTTCCGC
>JGI24021J15306_10007232_pt1 | contig 13503 bp, 11 predicted proteins | sample Ectturendosymbi1_FD_15306 | JGI IMG/M metagenome (IMG submission 15306) | reverse complement strand
TATCATAAACGGTTTCAACATTTCTGCTACTACCAAAATCAGAGAAACTAGACAAACTTCCAAATTAACATATGACATTCCTCTAGCTAAGACACTTAATGAACGACGTCGTTCATTTTTCGAGGGCCCACAATATGGAATGATATTCCAAATGATTTTAAACTAGTCAAATACTTTCGATTCTGTAGGTTAAAGAAAAACTATTTAATTGATCATCCTCACATATTATAAAAATTTTATTTTTCTGCTTGTCTGCTGTAATTGCGTTGTAGCGCGTCTTGCTTGTTCTTATGTCCTGCTTATATGTGCTTATATCTTGTGGTTATGTCTGCACCGTCTTTGCAGTTATATGTAGGCCAATAGAATTCTGTAGATTTTTGCTCGTCTTCTGAGCAGTTCGACTTGTATTTCGCGAGGGAGGATGATTCGAATACCTTGCGGTCATTCTCCTCCCCCTGATATCTGATTTTGCCAGATGTAAAATAAAAAATGTCTGTCTGTTTGTTTCCGTTATGCTTCGGAAAACCTAGATGACAATTTCCTGCATTCGGTCAACATTTGTGTAACTCTGACATGACGTTTTCGCGCTGCCTTCCTTCGTGCTTCCACGTGCCATGTCTTTACCTGATACGAAGCTACANCTTTGCATACGAAATCGCAAGGGGGTAAAATAGACCAAAGACTGTCAAGTCTGCCTTAAAAACATTGTCAGTTTTTAACCCCCACAGCTTGCGGTAAGTGCTAGCGGCGCAAGACTTCATATCAAGTCTGCGCAAGGCTGCTTCTCGCTGTTTGTCTTGGCATGTTGCGAAACTGCTTTCGCTGGCAGATTCTTGGAACTGTTTGCCATGCATGTCTTGCTGTCACGAGCGTAACAGGAACCGCCAGCGCTTTGAAGTCTTTCTGCATTGAACCAATACACAAGTAATAATTCCACGCTCAGTCGTAGAGTTGAGGCTTACTCTCCTTGGGTCTTGAATTTTGACAATTTCCTATTAAATAATATTTTGTTATCTTAGTTTCGAGTAGATAAAATACTACTTCGTCGTTCTTGGCCCTTCTTGTAAAAATCTTTTCGGCTACCCCGGGAAAAATCCACTATTGCGCCACCTGAAAAAAGTCTTTCCGCCGCCCATAGGTGAGCGTGTTGACAGAGCGTTTGCATATGTGATGTGTGCTGAACAAGACGAAGATAGAAATCAACCGATTGCGCCTTTCACTGTGCAAGAATTCCGCAGTAAAACAGTTTCGTGTTTGTTGGCTTGACTCTATGTAGCAGTCGTCCGCTTACGATCATTGTTGCTTGCCCAGGTTTTATTGGAAATTTGTTTTGAGACTGGAAAGAGTTTTCAGGATTGCTTAAAGGAAAGGAAGATGTTATGAAATTGCCCACTGTTTTTACGTTATGGTCGAACCCTTTAAAGACAGCAAAGCCACTATTGTGGCTTTAACTTTGTTCAGTCGTAACTTCCCAAACGACAGAGCTAGAAAGTAGTTCAAACCTGTATCGAATTAACAGGTCTTCTAGTCTAGATTTAAAAAAAAACTTTTTGGTTTTGGGTTCTTGTGGGTGACGTCACAATGAGGGCATGTTAATTTTTGGTCGTTACAAGGAAATGATGAATTTTTGCAGAAAAATGAGTTTGAATGGTAATTTTTAGGGATAAGCTCGACTGGCACACAGTGTGCTTATTGTTGACACATAATGTGTTTGTGGCTGGACTGCCAGCTTTTGCAGGATTTATAGAAGGTTATGAAACCCCTCAAACGTTTTCCTGTACTGCCGCTGAAGGTTGTCAACTCTGGTCGCACCAAAGCTCGTAAAAGTAAAGCCGACATCACAACAGTAGTAACGTCGAGGTTTCGAGCGCTAAACTTCCCTTTTGAACGGCATGCTTGTAATGCTTAACAGATCAAGGATTTAGTGGCGCTAGCAGCTAGCGGTCACTCACGTTTCACATTGCATGTCATTAGTGGGAGCACAATGCGTGATCCAAGCTTTGTTACCTTTTAACAACAGAGCAGTGAATACGAGTTCAAGCTTGTTTCTGTTGTGACGCACGATCACAAATGCGGAATGAATTATATGTTGGAGTTTGTTAAATCATTATTCGTGAATGTAATGCAAGTATTCAACCCAATGTGTGCAGCGTGGACTTCGAGATGGTGTAGCATAGACAAAAGACTGTCAAGTTTGCGTTGAAAACCTCATCAGTGATTATCCTCCACAGCTTGCGGAAAGCGCTAGACAGGCAAAGCTTTACATCAGGGGTCGGGAACCTATGGCTCGCGAGCCAGATGTGGCTCTTTTGATAATGGCATCTGGCTCGCTTCACATTTTCTTAACACGATTGTTACGAATGAAACTTCTTGTGCAATTTTCCATCTGCTAGACTACAAAGCTATCAGCAAAACCATGCAGCTCCAGAAGTCGCATTAACAGCAAGAAGCGTGTTATTTAACAGAAAATTCAGACATTTACCATTGTTTAAACTTGTTAGTTTTGCTTAAAAATGCACACGTTAGTAAGTTAGTTGCATGAAGCGTTGAAAAATATTATATGGCTCTCACGGAAATACAATTAAAAATATGTAGGTTTCATGGCTCCCTTAGCCAAAAAGTTCCCGACCGCTGCTTTACGTCAAGCCCATCTTTGGCTGCATTGCTTGCCATTATGCGCACCTGCTTTTACTGGCGCATTCCGTCATAGAATTAATAGTGACGTAAAGCCTACTGTCGCGTCCGCAGAAGCAAACGCCAGCGCTTTTAATATCCGTCTGCGTTGAGCCTACGCACAGCTTCCATCATCAAACATCTACGCGTGGTCATGGAAGTGTTGCGGATGTGATGTGTGCGGAATAAGCAGCAAAATGCAAAGTAGCCGCTTAGCCCACTGAACAAATTTTGAAGTCTGGTCTTTGTTAGCTTGACCTTTTGTTGCAATCTTCCATTTATGATCGTGATTTTACTTGGGTTGTCAGTGGAGGTTTGATTCGATATTGGAAAGTATTGCACAGGTCTTTGTATTTGGTTCTAAGGAAGTAAAGAAAGTTTGGTTTTAGGCGTGCAAAACAAATGTAACCACGAAGACACAGTTTCATGACTTGACTTTAGGTTTTGTATTATCAGACTCGTGTTTTGCAGTTTATTCACGTTCTACGGCGGCGATTTTAACCTGGGGTTCGTAAACCCCGACCGTGTCTCTAAATGTGTTTTAGGGGGTCCGTAAGCCAAAATCCAATTAAAAAAAACACTAGTTTTTATCCACCCATTTGGGCCATTTTTCAGGTTAATCACACCAAGCCTGTAGACCAGTGCTCTTCAGCGTGGGTGAAATTTTCAGGGGGCGATTTTAGGCGTTATGGGGATTTGGGGAGCGATTGCAGTTTCCAGTTGGGAGATTTTGCAGATCAAAATGTACTAAATTTTTCTTCGTTTATAACATTATTGATTAGTAAGGCCATTTTTATGACCTAAAAAATTGATTATATAACTTTTTCTTTAAGAAAATATGGCTTAATATGACCAAAAAAATGACTGAGCTAGAACATATACAACTACTGTATAAAGAAGCGTTATATCAGCGAAATAGACATAAGAGATGGTAGCCTCGTGGTTTGTTGAAGCCCCACTGAAATAAATAGCCCAAAACATGAGCAAAACATAGAGTATGATTCATGGGCGTCGGAAGGATTTTTTCCAGGGGGGGCACCAGGGGTTTTTCCAAAATTTTTCCAGGCCGGGCCAAAAGTGGTGAAATCTGTTTTTTTTCACTTAAAACTAATAAAACAACCTTTTTTGGTAAAAAGTTTAAACTTCAGGTGGCCAAGACCCCCCTTTCCCCCCTTCCGACGCCCATGGTATGATTTCAACTTTGAAGTAAATTAAAAGCATGCATGGACAGAGGTTTGTTTCTTTGCGTCAAGAACAACATGCATTTTTAGGCAGTGCACTACATTTCATCCAAGTCACTTGGTTCACCTACGTTTTTGCCAACATTTGCAGGGTGCCCAAGTAGGTTCAGTTTGCAGGATGCAGCTTAGACTTGTCGATTTAGAGATTGCTTGTGTGGTTTCTTTATTGAATTAGATTGAAAATATGCAAAATATTACTTTATGACGATCTAACATGGAAAATAAGACTTTTTATGACTTTATAACTTTTGATGTAGACTGTGTAGGGGTGCGATTTTTGTTTCAAAATTTGTTTCATAGCTTCCTGAAGCACATAAAAAATATGTCTTTTATGACTTTAAATAACCCTACAGATTAGATTAGCTATAATTAGTAGAAACTACTACACTATGCTATGTGCAATACACTGATCACCGTATCACGGTTCATCAGCAAATCTAGTAACCTACTGTATAATGGAGTCAGCACTCCGCACTCTAATGCGAAAGTCATTAAAATACTGAAAAAAATATTTACCACTGTTATGTAATGATTAATATGAAAGTATTCCCACCTTTCCAGCCAATATTTAACTCAACCAAAACATAGATTGATTAGACAACTTGCAGGCCTTCCAATAAACTAAGCTACGCCACCAGCTCATATCTTGTTGCAGTTGAGTAGGAAGAGCTTACTGTATGTAAATACAATATATCATAGCCAGTGACGTAACCGACGGGGAGAGGCGAATTGCCCCCTCTGGCAAGCTAAATGTGAAAAAAGGACCCCCACTTAATTTATATTTTGGTTGTAGTATTCTTTGGTTTTCAGCAGGTTGTCGTTTTTCGTATTTTTCGTACTTCCTTCCGGTAATTTAGAGTTTTAGTGATGGATGTTGGAAGGGGGGGCAACGGGGGCATAGGTCCGCCTGGATTTTGAAGTTTTTAGCATAAAATGGTTGTTTTCTTGGTTTTGAGTAGGAAAAACAAATTTCACCCCTTTTGGTCCCCCTGGGAAAAATATTGAAAAAATTCCCTAGTCCCCCCCTGGAAAAATTCTTTTCGACGTCCATGGTTTTGATATAGCCATCCACAACCGGATTCACCATAATTTCTCTTTTTTCTTATTGTTGGCTAGTGGGCCCCGTACAGTGTCCAGAGGGCCCCTTTCAGCTAAGTTTTGGCTCAAACCTCTAATTACGCCACTGATTATAGCCATGTAAAAGAAGAAATGAAGAAATGAGACCATTTTGACATTTTTGAATGTCCTCGGAGTTTTTATCTCTCACATGTAAAACGTGGACATGTACGGTACTTCAAAAAGAGGACGTATGGTATCCCTATTTAACAGTGCTACTCATATGCGACCTGTGCAGTGTTGCAACCTCTCCGGTGGCGTTGCGTTGATTGTGTGATTCGCCACAAACGGGGGGCGCAGCAATTCGCTTTTGGGGACTGGATGAGTCCTCGTTCCAGTTGGAGGCTGCGACCAAACACAGGCCTGTACATGGGGACTGAGTTGCCACTAGACGAAATCTGTACAGCGTGGGGTTTATAAGACATGCAAGCCTGGCAGGCAGCGGAACATGAGATGACGGAGTGTTGGTCTTTGTTGGAGTGTTGTTCTTTATCTCAATGTTATTTGCAGAATTCTGTGGCTAGAAAGATGTGTCACATTACAGAGTTGGCACAGATATGAACCAAATGAGCAGTGATGTCATTCTGAGACGTCGGGATATTGTGACGCGTTGGCTGTGAACACGACCCCGAATGACATACCATCTTGTCCTGTCCTGAACTATCACTCACTTACGCCGTGGTTATCACACAGTGCAAGGATACGGCGAAGATTTTCCAAACTGGTTGAAAGATACCAACGTAAATGTCTAACGGGTGTCATACGATACTACTACTACCAGCGTCTTAGAGGAAGATGTCGTCACAGGTGCTTGAGTCGTTATTGGCGCTAACGACACAGTGGTAGGAATCTGCTGTTCAGTAGTTATAATCGATGAAGTATAACAAGAAGATGAAATACAGGAGTGAATGAAATGGTAGCTGGAATCGAAGCAAACGTAATAGGGAAGCAGTATGGTTCACCCGAGCGTGAGCAACCTGTATTGCCCTGCAGTGGATCTGACTGGGTCTTGACGACCCGTTTTGTTTAAAGTAGCTTCAGCTAGGTGTCGTGACGGTGCGTTCGTGCAAGGAAACTACGATCAAAATGGAAAGCAAAGATTGGGATGCCTAAAACTCTCGTGAAAACTGCACACACGAACGGCAAAACTTTCTTTGCCAGAAAACAGCAATTTTATGTAAAGCTAATCCGGAATGATTAGACAGGAAAATAATTTTAATATAACGTATGCCTAGCCCGTACCACATAGCACGTATCACAGGAACTAAAAATAAAAACTCAATACACAGAAAATTAAAGCCAGAAAAACAAGCAGATCTGCGTCATAATACGTTTGGTAAAACTGCGCTTTCATTTCAGCGAAAAAATCCGATACAAAATTTGCACGTGTTCGTACCAGCTTTGAATGGGTTGACAAATCGGAATGGTTCTTTGGAGCAGTAGAAACGAATGCTGACAATAGCCATGAATCACAAAATAGCCACGAAAATGATCACACATAGTTTTTGAACAGCTCGACTGAATTTCAAGTTAAGAAATCGAGCTGATCGATTGCAAAATCTTAAACATTCTCACTTTGTATGTGACTGCGACGTACAATCCAAACTCCGCAAGGATTCCATGTATGATTCGTAGGAAGCAAGCATCAGAAAATTTCAGGGAGGTAGGTAGGAATTAATGCCGTAAAGTTTTCCTTTCGCAACAATGCGCATTTCACGTAGACAAGTAGAACAGGTTTGCACAATAATGCAAGCAATGTGCATTTTTGCATTAAAGCACACTGAAAAAATTCTGGAGATCTTGCTTGAAACTTTAACCACAAAACAAAGGAAAGGTTTGTGAAACAATGTGGGTCCTTTGCTGGTTGGAGGAACGCGTTGCCGTTTGCGAGGTTTCCAGTGTTTGAGTGATCAACTTAATTGTCGCAGGAGCACGCGTCATTCTCCTAACTTAGCGACCTGATGTCTCAAGATTGCCAAGCCGAAGCAAGACAAAATAAAGGCTCTTACCACTTTGTTGTTAAATAGCTTTCCAAGTACTCTAAGGTTGTTTGGCTCCTTTGTTTTATTCAGCTATACAATGAACTATTCAATACACTAGAATGTGAAGACAGAACAAGGTAATGTTAAAATGATCGGTATAGAATAAACGCGAACAACAGCTCAAAGCAAACGATTATCAAGCGTTTCCTATCAGAACTACGCAGAAAAGATTGAATGAATACGACTGCGCAGTCGTCGAATAAAAATATTTGCGCAATGGTCCTTTATGGAAAAAAACGTTTGCGTTTCTGAAAAAACAGCAATTTACAACATGAAATAGCACAGTATTTCTATTGGCTGCATACAAATACATGTGAGAAACTAGTTTCGTTGTTTATGGATGTCAAAGCTGGTTGATGTTGTTGACAAAGTATTTTTTCTCATTTTGGGTATAACGGTACCGACATATGTACCGGTATATCGGTACCGGCATATATACCACTATATCGGTACCGGCATATGCATCAGTATGTCGGTACAGGCTACCGGCATATGCAACTGTACGGAATGGGTTTTAATAGAAAAGAAACGGGCTTACATATAAATAAGGATCTGATATCGATTAGATAAATCATTTATTAGATTTATATGAAACTGTAACCTTCATATTGTGGAAGTTCATACATTAGCGTTAAAAATCTGTGACGAGAAATATAGGATCTAACAACTGAAACATATGTCTGTGTTTCAATAACAGGGTAAGTTATGAAACTGGAATAAATATGCTAAACTCGCTAAGAATGTCTTTACCCATTGTGTTTTCGCCAGGGAACCCCCGGTACCGACAGTAATAAGTTCATAAAAATTTTCGTCCAAGAAGCAAAATTGCAAACGCCTTGTAATACCAGCAACGAGTTTCTAATATACTTGTTATGTCATCAATAAATTATTGACATCGATGTTTGAATGATTTTAATGTGAAACGTTTCATAACGTAGAGGCCAAGGCTTGCAAGAAGTTCGCTGAGACGTTTGCTGTTTTAAAAAATAGCTTTCACAAAAAATTAAATATGCATTTCAGAAAATATGCAGAATTTGTTAAATTGAACGAAGTGCGTCATTCATGATGTGATGCTGTGACAACGATTGTGCTGATAGGAAACCTTTCTCACCAGTTATGGAATAAATGTCAACAGAAAAACATCCATACAAATCAAAACTTCAGAATACTAAAAGCTCAAACTGGTATTCAATTATCATGTAATAACAACGAGAACTTTTATCATCATTTTTCAATTCACATCAATGCAAACTCACTGTGTGTGCGACGTTGCAGAAAAGGTTTTATGCGTTTTGTGTTACTACTTTGTTTATTTGATGAACATCCGGTAAAATAAGGCATTTGTAACTATTTTTCAAAGTGATCATGACTGGAAATGGAATCGCAGGTTATGCTTGTTCTGCCATAGCAGGTGTGCTTGCACTGCTGGCGACAATTTTACCCGCATGGTTGATCTATCCTGGTGGAAGTATGGGCATTGTATTTTCGTGCATTGAGGGGCAATGCTTTGGTGGTAAGTCATGCAGAATGAAAAGTAATTTTAAAAAGAATGTTGATTGTAGACAGAGTATCCAAGTATAGGACAGCGATTCAACTACGACGTTTGGATTTGGCCCTCCTAATGTTTTTCTTTCTTTCAAATTTTCTCTTTTCCGTGAAAATTCTTGTTATGTTTTCATGTCATCACTTGGATAAATACAAATGTTCTAAGGCTGAAACCGAATTTTACTACTTGCCAGGAAGTTTGAGTTTAAAAGATTTTGTCCAGAAACGTATGCCGCCCACGTCCTGCGCTTTCTTGAGACTAAATATCCAGATTTTTGCTTAAGAAAGTTAATACATTTGGCCAGGGTTTATTGAGGCGTTTTAGGGACCCGATTCGGGTCCCTAGAATTTCAAATCGGGTCCTTAGAATCAGAGAAAATTACCCTCGGGTCCCTAGAATCAGAGAAAATTGTGTCCCTAGAATCAGAGAAATCGGGTCCTTACAGATCCGTACCGGGTACCTAACATTTTTCTTAAAAAAAACTGCATTTGGCTGAACTACACAAACCTCCTTGTTCAGAAAGTAAAAGTTTTTTAGTTCATTTGTGATGTCGTTTGTGTTTTGTGTAAAACACGGCACAAGATCAAACTTTTATTGACATCTGTGCACAGGGCTGGATTAAGACGAAATTGGGCCTGATGCTGTAGTGCACAAAAGGCCTGTTTATTGACATCAGTGCATGTTTATCCTCACACTCAGACCGACTATAGAGTGTTTAATATCCGGGCCTATTTTAGGAACAGGTCTTATGCTGCAAAATCAATAGCGCCCACCTTAATCCGGCACTGTCTGTGAAAGGTTTCCATCTAATGCTGTGGATATCCTTCTCTTTGCCACGCCTCCCTCAAGTAATTGTCCTTCGCCTTAAGCTCCCCTGACTTCAAATAAGCAAATTTGGCAGAACACCTTTCCGTTCAAAAACTTTCCATGGTGTAGAGTGCGTAGGGCGATCCTTGGAAATTTATTCACGCCGAGCCGTGACCCCAGGTTAATGTAATCATTGATTTAGTGGGTCGCTTTCTCCAGCTCAACGCGAAGCTTTTTCAAATTTCGTTGTTGCAACTCCACAACGTGAATTAGCAACGTTTCACTGGTACAGGATTTTGATAAAAAACATATGTTCTAAATTATCTCTTTCACGACCAGTTTTCAAATCAATGTGTTCCGTCACGACATTTTGTCAAATATACTACTTTTCTTTTCGGACAGTTTTACCAATTTTGCAAAAAGGTTTAAAATCTTCACAGAATCAAACATTCTTCAATGAATTTTTCATGAAATCACCAAGTAAGTTATTCTTTTAACTTTTCAAGAGACCGACGTTTAAAACAATTGGTGTTTAATAACTAGTAGCCCAGTTGTCTACTTCATAATACTTGAATTGTCTCAAAACGCCAAATCTAATTTGCCATTTGAGCTACATTTGTTTTGTATTTTTTGAATGACCGTAAGTAAGCACGGCCAAAATCGAAATTCTTTACGTGTACCGTTAGGTAATTTTACCTGAAAGATTGATAGTTGCTTTCTAGGGTCATTGCGCTGTGGTTTGATGTACGAAGTATAGTTATTTATGAAGACTTAAAGCCAATATATTTTGTAATGTTTCCACTGAATGGTATAGGTTGCATTTTTTCAGAGCGTGCCATAATATTTGCAAACGTACGTTCACTACATTAGACTTATAGTAGTCTATTATTTTCAAGTTTCTTTACTTCATGCGTAATTTGCGTAAAAAGCTCAAAAACTTAAAATATTTTTATTTTGAAACTTTTTGAAATTTGTTGGAAAGTTTAACATTGTTGGGAAACTAAATCACTTTTGCGTTTATCTGTAAAATGACTAGGTGGATTTTGTTTGTATTGTTCGACTGATACGTTCCTTTTGCAGTGATTACACCTAAATTGTGTTTGAACGTTTGCTGCAAAATGTGCCAATATTATTATAAAAAACTCTTCAAGGTTTTGCTTTGAAGTGCTAATGAGCATGCTATATTTTTAAAAAGAATTGTTGCAATCAGGATGTGAATTAGCAGCGGTCAACGCACGGCTTTCGCATGGTCTTCATGCACTAAGTCTGCAAAATGTAAGTGTTAAAATTCATGAGAATTAAGAAAAAACTGACTTCCTGTCTTGCATCTCATCTTACCACCATCATCCGTGCGGAGTGTATCAGCCCTCGCCTGTTTGATTTCCATGTTTCAACAGGTTCCTGTGAGTTGAACGTCGGAACAGTCATCGTTCTCTATCTGCGCATTGATGCATTTTCACTTTTTCAGTTATGTTAAAGACCATTCTAAGCTTTTGGTTTGTAGCTTTCAATGCCTAATAAAAGCGCACGAACACCCAACCCAGGTAGAACCCTAACAAGAACATGTTTCTACGCATATGAGTAAACGACCAGCTGGTAAACGTCAAAACTCTAACGAATCAGTTTTATCCACCTAAGTAAATCATGTTAACTTTTTATCTAAAGCTCATCCTAAAAAATTCATAAAATCAATAAACACCATTTCGCTTTCCTAACCGCATATGGCATAAACAAAAAGTCAAAGTCTCTTTTGCAGGCTACACCATTTTGCTGATCCTCATGATAATATCCTGTATTTTTCACGGTGCCGGAGCCCTTACGGCTGTGGTCGGGTGTTTTAAGCAATCTAACCAAGTACAGAAAGCAGCAGGAGCATTTATCCTTGTTGGAGGTGAGTTGAGTCATTTCTTTGTGACAAATTGTGAGGAGGCCTACATGAAATTTAAAAATATGCTTATCAAGCAAAACAGTCCAAACGTTGTGATAATACGGAAATAATGTTATTTGGCGATAACAATGAAAATGTTATTGTGACAAAATGAAATGATTGTGCATGTTTGTGATGCAGACGCTTCACCCATTCTAATTACTTTTTCAAAATACTCGCGTTTTTCAGCTATACTGTTCTACAATTTTATGGAATTGTAAAATTGCCTGGTTGGAATGCATAAAGTACGATATCTTTAAGAACAATTACTTTAAATTCTTTATACTTTTGATAGTTTGCGTCAAACGAACCAAAATATCTTTTTCTACTGAACTGAACTGAACTGAACTGAACTGGTAACCAAATACGCTTTAATGGCAGCTTTGATAAACAAAAGAACTCAACAAAGGCATAACACGGAAGCAGTATTAGAAAAGCACACAGCTGACACCGACAGAGCAGTGCATCGCGATCGCACAGTTAACAAGAGCGGTTCATACCAACGAGAGGTGATGCTGCGAAAAGCGTTGATCACGCAACACCGAACGACAAAAGAGTTAAATTGTTATCACATCGACCAAATAAACAACTTGCATTATCCAATTGACAACCTTTGTCGAAAAACATAGATAACACAGAGAAAGGCAGCAAAATGCGAAGATGTGATTGCATTATTTTCTTTTTTGCAAGATCAACTTGGGCAATTTAAGGTTTAACCTGATATGCAAAGACTTGATAAAAGATCACCTGATTTTGTAAAGCAAACGCATCTGACAAGAACATAAATGCACTTTCGAAAAGGCAAATAAGCAACAATGAAATGTCTTCACTTTTACTGGGTTAACTGATTTCTCTCACTGATTTGCTGTAGAAACGTTCGGCTTAACTAACTGCAACCCTGCTGTGAACTGCTGAACACTTAGTGAGCTTAATTGTGCCTGTGTGCCAAATTTCTGCGTGCTTTTATAATTTTGTCAACATTTACAGGCAAGTCAGAGAACCTTTCCTGTTACATTTTCGTGAACCTCACATGTGGCCGTGATCTTTGTTGCAAATACGCACTGAAGCTGTAGCCAAACCTTTCCTTTTCCAGATGCATAATTTCTCAAGTTTAGCTATGGTTCTTGCTACTTCTGATCATTAAAGCTGCACTTGTACTTATTTTATCTGTCTTTGAAAGTTCAAATGAAAACGTTATTCATTCAGAATTTGTTCCAATCGTGTTTCCTCTAAGGTTCTTTGTAAGTGTAACTAAATTTGAAATGTTGAACTCAAGGGGCTCCGATTACAGCAGCATGTTAGTGGACTAGCTGTCTTTTCATAGGAACACTTTGCTTCATCACTGCAGTGAAGCTCACTTATGGCTATCTGAAAGCATCAGCCATTGACGGGGAAGTATCCATGGTACTTCAGCTGGGATACTGTTACTGGTTGACTTGGGTAAGCTGGGTTCTGGCCAAAGTCGGAGGTATCATTCTGATCAGAGATGCACGCAAGCAGGTTGTGGCTTCAACACCACGATATGGTAAGCAGCTTAGATCGTCGGATAATTCTATCGAATATATTGTTGCCAAATATATTGAACATTTTCAGCTAATCCTGGTTCTTGCTTGTTTGAAATCGTTTCTTCCAACAAGTATGCGACCTCTGATTTAAGGTCTAACGCACCTATTTTACTCCAACAACATGTTCGGTGCGTTGCGGACCAACCGCTGGACTGGCTGCCCGCACGTTATGAACATCCTCCTCCTTCTCTTGAGCGAGTTCTTCTTTTATCCACGGCTTGGCCCGCTAGATTTTGGGGCAGGAATTAATAATAATAATAATATTAATAATGATATTTTATTGCGGATTCGTGGTCCATATCACAGACACAAGAGCACAAAAAGTGGTTAGCTATATATCAGCGCACATTCAGCCATTCGGTTGTCTCATCGTCCAGGTACGTCAGGCCGTGCAGTCCATGAGGAGGTCGGTGGATTGGACCATGGGCGTCGGAAGGGGGGGCAGGGGGAAGGCTTGGTCCCCCCTGGATTTTGAAATTATTAGCAAAAAAAGTTTTTTTTCAATTTCGAGGGGTAAAAAACGAATTTCACCACTTTTGGAACCCCCCTGGAAAAAATTTTGGGAAAATCCCCTACTGCCCCCCCC